>Ga0247843_1004477_pt1 | contig 20857 bp, 21 predicted proteins | sample LaCruzMarch2017__FD_192420 | JGI IMG/M metagenome (GOLD analysis project Ga0247843, IMG submission 192420) | Freshwater microbial communities from meromictic Lake La Cruz, Castile-La Mancha, Spain - LaCruzMarch2017_8m | ecosystem: Environmental > Aquatic > Freshwater > Lake | place: Spain...
GGTAAAGGATATCATACACTTTCCTTAGCGTGGTGGGGGATTCAGTTCCATAAAAATCAAGGGGATTTACCGGTACTCTCATCCATTCTTAAGCACCATCCAGAACTTCTAACCCTTTCCATTAATGTTCTGGATGCCAACAGCAGTATTCTTCCCCATATGGGTGATACCAATGCAATTTATCGGGGACATTTTGGGATATCAATTCCAGCGTCCTTACCTCAAGCCGGCATTCGCGTTAAGGAATTAGAACAATCTTGGAAGGAAGGTCACTTTGTTTGGTTTATGGATGCATATCCCCATGAAACGTGGAATCAAACAAAGGAAGCCCGCATCGTACTATTGGTTGATGTTTTACGTCCTGAATTCAGCAATCAAAATAAACGAATCTGTGCTACGGTCATCACCTCGCTCTTTCTTCAAAAGCGCATAGAAAAATCTTCCTTTTTTGAGCGTAATCAGCGATGGATTGTGAAGTACATAGCACCGATGTTAATTCCCTTCGTTCAATTTCGAATTGCTTGGATAAATTTCATCCGAAAATACTAATTTCTTTGCGGAGCTTCCCTAACTTTGCAACGTGAAGTATACCATTTACCATAATCCTCGTTGCAGCAAGAGTCGCTGTGCGCTTGATTGGTTAACTAACAACCAACATGATGTAACGGTAATAGACTATATCAAATCAGGAATCACTTCGGAACAGTTAAGACACATATCGGAATCGCTAGGTCAAGGTCCCCAGCATTGGATTCGTACCGAGGAACCTGAGTATAAAACGCACGTCAAAGGGAAAACACTTACCGAGAAGGAATTATTTGATCTTATGATTCGATTTCCGAAACTAATCCAACGTCCCATCGTACTATGGGCCAACCGAGCTGTGCTTGCTCGGCCACTTGAACTTTTAATTGATGCCATAACCGATGCGGACTAAATACATAGACCTTATTGATCAAACGTTTGATTTTCCTCAAAATGAATTCAATTTACGGGAAGACCGCCTATTTTTTCATGGAATTGACCTGATGCGTTTAATTCAAGAATATGGAACGCCCCTTAAGTTCAATTATCTTCCCCAGATTTCAAATAACATCCAGCGCGCCAAAGGATGGTTTCGTGAGGCGATTAATAACCAAGGATACGCCGGAAAATACTATTATTCCTATTGCACTAAAAGTAGCCATTTCGCCTTTGTGTTGGATGAGGTGATGAAGAATGATGTGCATATTGAAACTTCTTCTGCGTTCGATATAGACATTGTAAATAACTTGGTAGATTCCGGTAAACTTAAAGAAGGAACCTATGTGATTTGCAATGGGTTTAAGCCTGCGCGCTACGTGGAAAGCATCGCTAAGTTGATTAACGCAGAATTTTTAAAGGTTGTTCCGGTAGTTGACAATGCCGAGGAAGTTAGAAACTTATTGGCGTCCACCGAAAAAGATTTGTCGATTGGAATTCGTATTGCAGCGGAGGAAGAACCGAAGTTTGAATTTTATACCTCGCGCTTGGGTATGCGTTATCGTGAGATTGTACCGTTTTATAAGTCTGTATTGAAAGACAATCCGCGAATTAAGGTTAAAATGCTCCATTTTTTCATCAATACAGGAATCAATGATACCGCATATTACTGGAATGAATTAACCAAATGTTTGCGAATTTACAGTGATTTAAAGAAGCTGTGTCCAGAATTGGATTCACTCAACATTGGTGGCGGTTTCCCCATTAAGAAATCTCTAGCATTTGATTTTGACTATGCCTACATGGTTCGTGAGATTTTGGAGCAAATCAAACGGGTATGTACCGATAATGACATTCCAGAGCCAAATATTTTCACCGAATTCGGGTCCTTTACCGTAGGAGAGAGTGGGGGAGCGTTGTTTAGTATTTTGCATCAGAAACAACAAAATGACCGAGAGAAATGGAACATGATAGATTCCTCGTTTATGACCAACCTTCCGGATACATGGGCAATTAATCAGCGCTTTATTATGTTGCCAATTAACCGTTGGCAAGAAGATTATGAACGGGTGCTTTTAGGCGGATTAACCTGTGATAGCGACGATTACTACAATTCCGAGCAGCATTCGAATGCCATCTATTTGCCGAAATTCGAGAAAAACAATCCCTTATATATTGGTTTTTTCAACACCGGAGCATACCAAGAAACCATCGGGGGTTATGGTGGATTAAAACACTGTCTGATTCCAGAACCGCGACATATTTTGATTTCTCGAGATGAAAATGAAAAAATTGTAACGCAACTGTTCAGTGAAGAACAAACGGCAGATGATTATCTTAAAATATTAGGGTATAAATCTTAATCGTGATCGATTACCGGAGTTGGGCTCCAAATTCTGATTCAAAACACGTTCGAATAGCACTCATTTCTTGATCGATTTCAGCATCGGTTAAGGTTTTCTCGGAGTCTCTAAAATGGAATGATAACGCATAAGATTTCTTACCTGCTTCGATTTTATCGCCTTCGTACACATCAAATAAATTAGTTGAGATCAACCGGATAGAAGCTGCTTTTTTAGCGGCTTTAACTAAGGAGGCATATGGAATATTCGAATCCAATAGCAACGCAAAATCTCGACGAACAACGAATGTTTTAGGGATTTCAGTAAATCGATCTGCGATAGATTTACTCAATTCAATCCAACGTTTCCAATCGATAGTCGCTCCATAAACAGTTTGTTTGAACTCTACGGTTTTTAACCAAGATTCGGACAGTTTGCCAAGGGTCACTAAGGGTTTACCGTTTACCTTAATTTCGATTCCCTCAGAAAACGGAGTGTCTTCACTCAAGGCAATTTCTTCGATAACATTCGGATTGAGCCCTTGAATTAAATTCATAACCTCACTTTTAATGTCGAAAAATGAGAAGGGACGTGATCCCATCCATGAATCGGGTTCATGAGATCCAGTGAGTACTAAGGCCAAGGTATATTTTTCAACGGTTCGTTCGCCAAATCCATGATAGGTATGACCAAATTCAAATAACTTGATATTTCCGGATTGACGATTTTTATTATAAGCCAAGGTTTCTAAGGCGCCAAAAAACATGGAAGTACGAAGTATCGATAAATCGCGGCTCAAGGGATTTTTTAAAACGACGGGCTTGCCGTCTTGTTTGCTCGTGGTTAATGTTCCGTTTGATGCCTTGGTTAAGGAATTGTTCAGAATTTCATTAAATCCATTTCCGGCGAGAATTACAGATACCTTTTGACGTGTTGCTTCAGCGGAAAACGTTTCTGAAACGGGAACGGAGAAGTTCCATTTTTCTGGTGTTGGAACGGCATCAAATCCAGCGATTCGTATAATCTCTTCGGTGATATCAATGGGGCGCTTAACATCCGTACGATATCTCGGGATTTTCCACGTTGATCCGTAAATCGGAGTGACGTCAAGTGAACCTAGAATGCCGGACAATTGCGCATCCGTAAGTGAGGTTCCTAATTGCTTGTTAATGGTTTCAAAATCAAGCACTACTTCCACTGCAGGTGTTGAGTATGCCTTAACTTCTTGGATGTAATTAAGGGTTCCTCCCGAAACGGAACGTATCAAGGAAACTACTCGTTGTAATGCAAAGGCCGTTAAATCAGGGTCTACTCCGCGTTCAAACCTGAAACTTGCGTCGGAATGGATGCCATGATGTTTTGCCGTTTTACGAATCGTTGACGGATTAAAGTATGCGGATTCAATGAGTAGCTCTCTGGTGTTTTCACTAACTCCTGAAATCTTACCGCCCATTACGCCAGCAAGACAATGTGCTGTACCGTTCCCATCGATTACTAAATCTGAAGGACGTAGTTTTCGTTCAACCCCGTCCAAGGTCTCAAGGGTTTCACCCGGATGTGCATATCGAACGGTTAATGATTCGCTGAAGTAACTCGCATCAAAGGCATGCAGCGGCGTGCCAAGTTCATACATCACGTAATTCGCACAATCCACGATGTTATTTATGCTCGCTGTTCCAAGGGCAGCTAATCGGTTTTTCAACCAATCAGGAGACGGACCAACGTGCACTCCGCTGAGGGAAGCCAAGTAATACGATTCGCAATCCCCATCACTCAAAACCTTGTGTGTGTTGTTCACATTCGTTTGTATGGTAGCCTCTTCGATTTCTGGCAGGGCAAGTGGTGCAGTTAAGCCTTCATGATGCATGAGGTATGCCCTGATATCTCTTGCTACGCCTAGATGTCCCATCGCATCGCATCGGTTGGGAGTTAATCCGATTTCTAGGATGTAATCCGTATCGATTGCCAAAGCTGCTGCTGCTGGAATCCCAACTGCTGTGTCTTGTGGTAAGATCAAAATTCCATCATGTGAAGTTCCCAAGCCTAATTCATCTTCGGCGCAAATCATTCCATGGGATTCAACTCCGCGAATCTTCGCTTTTCTTAGGGTGAGTGGTTCCCCAACGTTTGGATAAATGGTTGTTCCAACAAGCGCTACCAACACTTTTTGTCCAACCGCGACATTCGTTGCACCGCATACAATTTGGAGTATTTCACCGCCTATATTTACGCGTGTAACCTTTAGTTTGTCAGCATCTGGATGTTTCTCGCAATCTATAACCTCTCCCGTTATAACGCCCGCTAAACCTCCTTTAATAGAGCTTGCCGCATCGATTCCTTCCACTTCTAAGCCCGTTTGTGTTAGAATTTCAGCGATACGTTCGGGGGAATGCTCGAACGAAACAAATTGGCTAAGCCATTTATAGGAAACTTTCATTGCAATGGAATTGGTGCGAAATTACACATTTTGTTAGGAAAATAGGCGATATATGTTTTCGATTATTTAACATTCAAAAACCTTTTGTTCACTTGAATGTTCATACCTTTGCCCGCGAAATTAGTTGCGTAAAACATACCCATGAAGTTTAATCTTTTTTTTAACCTGTTGCTCCTAGTTTGTGGGGTCTTTGCTCTACAACCTGCGTTGGCTCAGGATAAACATACCATCAGTGGGTATATTGCAAGTAGTTCTAACGGAGAAGCCCTAAACAGTGCAAAAATTTATGTAACTAGCCTAAATAAAGGGGCAATTACCAATAATTATGGTTTTTATTCCTTGACGCTACCGAGCGGAATTTATGAAGTTGAGTTCAGATATACAGGCTTAACTACCTTAAAAAAAACAATTGATATATCCACCGAGAACGTTACCCTAAACGTGGAGTTGGGCCTGAAAGATGGGGAAAAAGTGTTTGAGGAGGTGGTGGTAAACGGGAAGAAAGGTGACAATGTCAATTCTGCTAAACTGGGTCAAATGGAATTGAACATCGATCAAATAAAGCGCCTTCCGGCCTTTATGGGAGAAGTAGATATTATAAAAACGATACAATTGCTGCCCGGTGTTTCTTCGGTTTCTGAGGGTGGTCAAGGATTTTATGTGCGAGGTGGCGGTCCCGACCAAAATTTAGTATTGCTGGATGAAGGAGTTGTTTACAATGCTTCTCATTTGTTTGGGTTCTTTTCTGTGTTTAATTCCGATGCAGTTAGAAGTGTAAATTTGATTAAAGGAGGAATGCCTGCAAATTATGGCGGACGGTTATCTTCTGTGTTGGAGGTCAACATGAATGAGGGAAACAACAAGCGATTCAGTGTAAAAGGAGGACTAGGAGCCATTTCATCCAGGCTTACCGTGGAAGGTCCACTGAAAAAAGACCGAGGTAGTTTTATTGTTTCGGGCAGACGAACCTATATTGACGTATTGGCCAAAGCGGTAATTTCTGATACCTCACCATTCGCGGGTTCGGGGTATTTTTTTTACGACATGAATGCCAAGTTGAATTATAAATTGGGTGAGAAAGATCGTATATTCTTGAGTGGTTATTATGGTAAAGATGTGTTTACGTTCGCTGACCGTGAAGGTGGATTTAGCGCCGATATGCCATGGGGAAATGGCATTGCTGCACTGCGGTGGAATCACGTGTTCAATGCGAAGTTATTTATGAATGTGACCTCTACCTTTTCAGATTACAGATTCAAATTTGGCTCTCAGCAAGATGAATTTAGAATCGAATTCTTATCTGGTATCCAAGATTACTGCACCAAAGTCGATTTCTCCTATTATCCAAACGATAAGCATCGTGTAAAATGGGGAGCGAATTACATTTATCACGTCTTTACACCGTCAAGCGTTTCAGCTTCGCAGGATACGGTGGTGTTTAATACGGGAAATGCACAACAGCTTTTTTCGCATGAAGAGGCCATTTATTTAATGGATGAATTTGATTTGAATGATCGCTTAAGAATTAATGCGGGATTGCGTTACACGGCATTTCAACATGTAGGGCCGTTTACGCGTTACATCAAGGGTGATATCAGTAAACCAGATACTGCCATTGAATATGGGGCAGGCGACTTGATTAAATTTTATCACGGACTTGAGCCGCGTCTTTCCTTTCGCTATTTAACGGGAGAGCATAGTTCCATCAAAGGTGGATATGCTTACAATTATCAGTTTGTTCACTTAACAAGTTTGAGTGCGGTTTCACTTCCTACCGATATTTGGTATCCTACCACAGATATTGCAAAACCACAGAAAGGATTTCAGGCGTCTCTAGGGTATTTTCAGAATTTCTTTAATGATAAATACGAAGCATCCGTGGAAGTGTACTACAAAGGGATGAACAACATTGTGGAATTTAAGGAAGGAGCCTTGCCTGGAGATAATGTGAATGACAATACCGATAATTTAATGGTTTTTGGAAAGGGGTGGGCCTACGGGGTGGAGTTCTTTTTCAAAAAAGCAGTGGGTAAGTTTACCGGATGGATTGGGTATACGTGGGCGAAAACAGAGCGTAAATTTCCTGATTTAAACAACGGAGAGGTGTTCCCAGCGAAATATGACCGTAGACACGACCTTAGCATTGCCGCAACGTACATGTTAAATGATCATTGGACGCTATCCAGTACATTTATTTATGCTACGGGTAATACCTTAACCCTACCAACTTCATGGTATGTTCAAGACCAGAATTTGTTATTTAATTACGGGGCAAGAAATTCAACGCGAATGGCACCCTATCATCGACTTGATTTTTCTGCAACGTGGTATGATAAAGCCTATAAAACGAAAACAGATCCAGCTACAGGAAAAGAAATCGAGGTGAAAAAACGCTTGAGAAATAACATTGCGATTTCGGTATACAACGTTTATAATCGTGCGAATCCATTCTTTTTGTATGTGGATAATGACGGAGATTTCTTTAACGGAGATTTCAAGTTAACTGTAAAACAAGTTTCATTATTTCCAATAATCCCAAGTGTAACATGGAATTTCGAATTTTAAGCGCAGCGATTGCATTCTTCGTTCTTTTACTTTCTTCTTGCACGAAAGAAGTAAAAATAGATATTCCGGGATATAAGGAACAGTTGGTGGTAGATGGTAGTATTCGGGAGGGAGAGCCTCCCATAATCTTATTATCAAAATCACAGAATATTTATGCCCCAACGGATATCACCGCCTATCTTGGAAGTTTTGTAGGAGATGCAGTGGTAACAGTTTCGGATGGTACGAATACGGTTACCTTAAGCAAAATCTGCACGGATGATTTACCTCCAGGAACCGAGGCTTATGCCGAGGCGCTATTCGGAATGAGCATTCAAGAATTACAGCAATTGCCCTCACCAATTTGTGTGTATACTTCATTTGACCCCAGTATGTTTGGTCAGGTTGGTAAAACATATACCCTAACGATTACACATGACGGGAAAACGTATACTTCTACGACCACGATTTATCCGCAGGTTGTTTTGGACTATTTAACATGGAAACCTGAGGCAAATTCAAGCTCGATTGGCTATTTATACAGTTTTATGACGGACAATGCTTCCACCTCTGATAATTTCATGTGGGAAATGAAAAAGGTAAGTGACCCGATGTTTACAAAACCTTTTAATCCCTATTTTAATGACGCGTTCTTCAATGGCTTAGCGTTTGAATTCACTATTTATAATCCCTTGTCTTTTAATGATTCAACCTATGCTGAGAATGAGCGGGGATTTTATAAATATGGAGATACCGTAGTAATGCGCTTATCAAGAATGGGTAAAAATGAATATAATTTTTTCGAAAAGAAGATCAATCAAGTGTTTTCATCGGGGAGTCCATTTGCTACACCGATTAATGTGCCTTCCAATATTGAAGGAGGTGCGCTTGGCGTCTGGGTTGGCTATTCAACCTATCTCGACACCGTGATTTGTCAGCCGTAAGTTATTCGATGGGTTTTTTCTCTTCCCGAATCGCTCGTACATTTTTGAAAAAGTAGCGCAGGTCAACCCCAAGGTATGCTCCAGATACATCACCGTATTGTGTGACTTTATATCCTTGATTTCTATACGTAGCTATGTATACAAAGAGGGGTTTTGTGGGAAGCCGTACGCTAGTTCCGAGGTAAAAGAAACCGGATTTCTTAGAGCGAAATTCAAACCCGATATTTCCGTTTAAGTCCAGCGAAGTTTTCTTATTGACAATGCCTGTATGGTAGAAAAACTGTGATCCATTAATATTATTCATGGTAGCAATGTCTGTGGGTTTAAATCCTGCGACAATGCCTAAGGATGCATTAGCATACCACTTCTTGGCTAATTTAATGTAGATTAATCCATTAATAGGGATATCGTATTGAATGAAACCTAAGGTATTGTCCACGAAAACACCGGAGTCAGCTAAGGATCCTTGAATAGCGAAATTTCGTTGAGTAAAGTTAATGCCCGTTTCAAGGGAAATTAATTCGGTTAATCCAACCCGTACAACCCCTCCGAATGAATATCCAGGCATTTGAGAAATGGTAGATTTCATGCCTTCTTTGGACAGGGTGAGTGAGGGACTGCTTACGAAATCGCTGGGGAATACACCTCGAACCTGTAGTCCGAAGTAGGAGGGAAATCGGTTGTCGCCCAGTTGCGCATAACTAAGGAACCAACTCATGATAAAACAAAAGACAACGCTGTTATTCATGCATCCATTGGGTATGATATTCTAGGGGAATGCGATGTGAAGCAGGCCATTCACTGGCTGGGTATCCAATGTAAAATAAACCAAGGCATTTGTCTTTCTCACCAATTCCTAAGAACGTGTTCATCTGTTCCGTATAAATTAATTTTGGTGTTGCCCAGAATCCTCCAAGGCCATAGGCCGTGCAGGTGAGGTGCATATTTTGAATCGCACAAGCTACCGCCTCAATTTCCTCGATTTCAAGAATCTTTTCTTCAATTTGACGCTTCATGGAAACTGCTATAACGACACTTGAAATCATCGGTCTACGCAGCATTTTCGCAAGTTTTGCATCAACTTGTTTATCAACCGGGGTAAGTTCAAGATAGGTCTTCCCTAAAAATTGACTCAAGCGTTGACGGCTTTCATCCATAAATACATGAAATCTCCAGGGTTGCGTATTGCCATGGGTTGGGGCCCATTGTGCATTTTGGAGGATAAGCTCTACTTGTTCTTTATGGACTTTCCGTTCGCTAAATTGTTCCGGATAGATCGTTCTTCGATTACGGATGAGGTCATTAATTTCTGAGAGATTGTAACGCATATAACTGATATAACGAAAAAAGAATGCGTTAAAAGTAGTGATTATAAATGGCTCTATTTGTTAAAAGCAAAGAAAGTCCTATCTTTGCAAGGTTGAAAATCGAGCGGCCTTGTGGCGCAATTGAATAGCGCACCTGATTACGGCTCAGGAGGTTTCAGGTTTGAATCCTGACAAGGTCACAAGCAAAAACCCATTCCCTCAAGGGAATGGGTTTTTTGTTTTTAACGCGGTCAAAAGCTCTTTTGACAAGCGACTAAAAACAAAAAACATAAACTACGCAGTAGTTATGGGTTTTAGCTTGTTATGTAACTCCCAACGCGGAACACGCGCCAGCGTACTCCTGAGCGACTAAAAACAAAAAACATAAACTACGCAGTAGTTATGGGTTTTAGCTTGTTATGTAACTCCCAACGCGGAACACGCGCCAGCGTACTCCTGAGCGACTAAAAACAAAAAACATAAACTACGCAGTAGTTATGGGTTTTAGGGTGTTATGTAACTTCCGCTTGCCTTCGATACGTCCTTCGGCCTACTCAGTCGTCGCTGGAGGCGTATTTTTTGGGAATTTATTATTCAATTTATTCCTTGTCAATATTTATCCAATAATATAAAATGAGGTGTGTAAGCTCTTCATCCGATAGGGTGGGTCTTAGTGCATCAAAAAGTGCTAGATATTCAGCTTGATTAAAGATTAATGTTAATTCTTTAGAAATACCAAATGGTCGCACGACTTTCCTGCCATCACTGCCTTGTTGCCAGGTCCAACCACTCGATGGCCTTACCACAACGCGACCATCAGATCCTTGATCCCAGGTCCAACCACTAATTGGGTGCACTACCTTACGGCCGTCTCTCCCTTGATCCCAGGTCCAACCATTGATCGGACGCACTACTTTTCTGCCGTCATTTCCTTGATCCCATGTCCATCCGCTAATTGGTCGCACAACCTTCCTACCATCACTGCCTTGTTCCCAGGTCCATCCATTAATCGGTCGAACCACTCTTCTACCATCGCTTCCTTGCTCCCAAGTCCATCCATTAATTGGTCTAGGGCTCCAATACCCATCGCTCCCTTTTTCAAGGGACCATCCGCTGTAAGGAATAAAAAATATCCGCTCATTAAGATCTGTTTCTAATCGCCAATTCGAAGTTGGATAAGCAACAATTCGTCCATCGTTACCTTCTGAATATCTCCAGTTCGTAGGGTATGCAACGATTCGCCCATCGTTTCCGGTAACGCGTCTCCAATGGCTGGGAAAACAAACTACACGTCCGTCAGTTCCCTCCGCATAATTGTATGTGGCATTGACAGCGGTAAGGGTGATGCAGCCAGTTTGATAATTGATTTTTATATTACTGTTGCCTGTACTCTTCTGTTGTTTGGGTTCCGGGTCACTTGGCCAACCAATGATTTGCTTCATCGAAGGGATCGTTGGAAGCAGTTGGGCATGAAGACCGATACTTTGTAAAACAAAAATAGTAAAGAGGCATGCATGAACAGACTTGGATGCAATATAGGATGGTTTAATCATCATCTTCATTGTCATCTTCATCCGAATCGATTTCCTTTTGATTTTTTTCTAAGGCATCAAATTTTGCTTTCATGGTTGGGTTATTCTTGACCAGCTTTTTAATCGATAATTCGTCCGCTTTGTCATTGGCTATTCGCAAATTTTTCGCTGACTTTAACAAGTTATCTTTTGTTTTTTCTAATTGATTAATCGATTCATCGATGTTTTTAATGGCATCAGCAAAACGATCAGTAGCTATGCGATAGTTTTTACCAAACGCATTTCGAAATCCATCCAATTGTTCCTCAAAATTACTGATGTCAATGTTTTGATTCTGAACCCGTAGTAGTTCGGTTTTATAAACCATGGAATTTAACGCAGCATTTCGAAGCAGGGTAATGATTGGAATAAAAAACTGTGGTCGTACCACGAACATTTTAGGGAATTTATGAGAGACGTCTACGATTCCTGCATTGTAATATTCATTATCAAGTTCAAGCATGGTAACCAACACCGCATATTCACATCCTTTCTCTTGACGATCCTTATCGAGTTCTTTGAGAAAGTCTTCGTTTCTACGTTTTTTAGCGGTTCCGTCAGATTCGTTTTTCATTTCAAACATGATGCTTACAATTTCATTTTTGTCTGTATCAACATCCCGAAAAATAAAATCCCCCTTGCTTCCCGAACTTGCGTCGTTGTCTTTCTCGAAATGCGCCAGAGGAAAGGCTGCAGACCGAATTTTATTAAACTCAATTTCACAGTGTTCTTCCAATGTTTCCCCAACCATTTTCGTGGAAAGTTTGAGCTTCAGGTCCTTGTGACGCTCAATCTCCTCTTCTTTCATTTTAATTAGTTCGTCCTTCATTTTAAGCTGTTCTTGGAACTGTTGTTGAAGGGTACTGGCATGGAGTTTCATTTCGGTATCCTTACTCGCTAAGGCATTGGTGAGTTGGTCTTTTTCTTTTTCCAATAAGTTGGTCGCTTCTGAAATCTTGAGCTGCTTTTCCAATTCTGCATGGTCAAGTTTGGCCTTCATTTCATTTAATTGAAGCGATGCTGCCGCTTGTTGTTCAGATAGCGCTTTCTCCCGGGCACTGATGGCTTCTTGGATTTTTATTTCAAATTGAGCTGCTAATAATTTCTCACCCGCCTCTTTTTCTTTAGCGGCATTCTCGAGCTTATTTTTTATTTCCTCTTCGAATTGATGATCACGCACTTGTTTGAGGATATCCGCGTATCCGGCTTCATCTATTTTGAAGGCTTTCTGGCAATGAGGACAAATAATTTCGTTCATGGTTATTGTTGTTTTTGAAATTTGACCGCAGGTAAACGTTTCTTAAATAAAGTCATAACAAAAGAACTTGTTTTTTTTTAATTCGGAGGTAAAATAATCCCATGAATTGTTTTTTATCATATTTTTATTCAATGAAAATAAATGAGTTAGATACAAGGGAGTCATTAGATCGTTTTTTCCAAAGATCATTAACTCGTTCTCGCGTATTTTTCGTTGTGAGTATGTTGTGGATTATCTGTTGTGCGTATTTGTACGTTTCAACGGATGTTGAGGGCTTTAAATCATTGCTTAAGGTGTTTTTTGGAATTGCCATTGGACTGTGGTTGCTTGTCGCCATGTTTCAATTATATGTGATTGAAAATACGTCTATTGAATTGAGCAAGATCTCAGATTCACAGGTTGGTAATTTTTCGATCACGGAGATTCGAGCAATGTTTCAAGAGGTTATGGACAATTCAGTAATTCGTGAAAACCCTACAGTTTATTTAAGCAGTCTTGACATGTGTAACGCTTTTGCCATAAATACCCTCTTTTATTTCTACAAGCCAACGAACGCGATATACATGACGAGGAAGTGTTTTGAAGTGCTCACAAGAGAAGAAATTTTAGCGATTTTATATCATGAAATGGCCCACTTTAATCGCTACATGTACATGGAAGGGAGGACCATGAATGTGGGAATGTATTTTTTTATGTTGCTTCCTTTTTCCTTTACTGCTTTAATTCCTGGCGTGTTTTTTAAAATTATTTTTGTGGTTGTTCTGTTTTTCTTTGTATCCTATTTGTGGAACAAAATTCGAAATGTACACGAGTTTGAATCCCATGCGTTGGAGTATTTATGCGACAGCATGGCCGCTGAACGTGTTGGTAAATTAGCAATGATTAATGCCTTAATCACTATTTGTAGAGTGAATGCTTCAATCGATACAAAATCTACAAAAGAAAAACTCAAAGTAAAAGCCGTGAACAAGAAACCCAAAGTAATCGTAGATTGGGGACATTTTGATACACATATTGTGAATGGGAAAATTGAAGCCGCTGAATATCATGCATTTATTCAGACCCTTGAAAATATAGAAAATCCGCAACTTATTGAGAATTCAGAGCAGGATGAAGACGCCTCCTCTCATCCAAGTTTAACTAAACGTGTCTTGTTTTTACATCGGAATTTTTTAAGCAAGCGCGTTTAGATGAGTTTGAAATTTTCAAACCCGGAACAATATATTGAAGGGTATGTAACTTCTCGTTATAAGGATTATGAGACGAATGATTGCGTTGTTAAGGCGTTAGCAATTCTGTTTGGCATCTCTTACGATGAATCTCATGGTTTTACCAGAGGCTTTTTTAGCCGGGGTGAACGTAAGGGTACGCTAGGATTTACTCAAGGAATTCGCTCCATGATGCGAAATCCTCACATACGGTTTAATGGAGCTATATGCGAAGTACAATGTATGCGAAAAGAAACTATACATTCTATACAAAAAAAATACTCCAATGGTATGTTCCTAGTTGATTCTGTCAATCATGTATCTGTGCTTTGCGATGGTGTTTGGCTGGATTATGAGGGTTTAATTTCAGCAAAAACCAAGGTGTGTGCAATCTATCAATTTACTGATTTCAATCATTATACGGCCATCCGTTCAAAATTAAAACAAGAGCAGGATGCTAAGCCAGATGTTTTAAGCATAATCTTACTCGGAATCATTGTTTTCGCGTTAATTTTTAAGCGAGAAATGGTAAAACGAGATTTGATGGGTTTATGGGATTGGATTAATCACCTACTATTTAGCTGATTAACTTACCTATCTTTCCAAAAGGGTATATAAATCCTTAAAATCTTTTGGATTTAAATGATAAAATGAAATGGATTCAATTCCCATGAGTTCTTCCGAGTTTAATATGCTGGCAAGTTCTCGATAATCCCCTTCATTCCAAGGACCTAAGCCAATACGTGTTGCGCCTTGCCGTTTAGCCAGCCTTAAAATCTCAACAAAGGGCATTTTATAGATGTTTATTACGCCTTGATGAATAAAAAAATCCGCAGGATTATTTATGTTTAGTCGGCTGTGAGCGGTTAATGGTTGTTTGGAGATTAAACTCAATCCGATAAAGTCTAACTCACTTTTATCATCCCAAATACTGCATTGAATGAGTTTAACCTTGGTGTTATTGTTTGTCGGTATACGACGATCCGTCCTGATTTTTTTCATTTCAAATACTTGTCCTTTAGGAAGCATATCCGAGCAATCATTGATGAATAATCGAGGGTCAATGTAGTTTGAATCGGTTGGTTTTATTTCTTTGATTTTTTGATACCCCCAGTCCAACCTGGATAAACCGCTGCGGTTGGAATATGCATACTGGTTAAGATCGCAAATTAAGAGGATGCTTGGTGTTAGAATTGGAGATAGGTATCCCATTAAAAATCCGGAAAATATAGGGTAAGACCCTCCACCTTCATCTAAGCCCTCGTTCATTGAAACCAGGCAATCAATGTGTACCGGTTCTTTAATTAATTGATCAATTGCAAAAAGTGCGTCGGTTGCAATAAATCGAACTTTTGTATTCTTTTTAGGATAAGTTGGTTCAAAACTCTGATTCGCGTCAACACATATAATTTGTTGAAATGGCAGGTCTTCATAAGAAGGATTATACCCCCCAGAAGCTAAATAAAGTAAGGTCTGCATAGTTGACGAAAATATGGTTTAAATTTGACGATATCAAGATAATGAAGAATTTAGAATTCAGGTTAGGATTAATTGACGATTGGGAACACGTTAAATCATTGTACTTGACGTCATTTCCATCCTATGAACGTCAGCCTGTTTCTTTAATAAAAGATCGTATACAAGCCAACGTTTGTAAATTATATATTCTTTCTGGAGCAGAGGAATGTGTTGGCTTTGCGATATTATGGCAATTTGATGAAAATGAAGTTATATTTATTGAATATCTCGCCGTTAATCCTAAATTCAGAGGGAATGGCTATGGAAAAGAAATTATGAGGAGGATAATTTCTCTAACGAAATCTCTTAAGTTTAAATTAGTTCTTGAGATTGAAAATCCAACAATGGGAAAAAATAAGAATCAACGAGAGAAACGCTATAAATTTTATCAAGAGTTAGGTTTAACTGAGGTAAATGGAATCCATTATCAACTACCTCCTCTATCGTCAAAAAAATCTACGTCGATGTATCTTATGGTCTATCCTGCTAATTATATGTTTGAAAAAGACCATTTGTGCAGGATTGTACAGGATTTATACGAATCAGTATATAACAGAAAAAATAATGATGTATTTTTGAAGCAAATATTAAGTTCAATTCACAATGAGTAATACAGAGTTTTGGGGTATTTTAATGGATTCTTTATCAACTATTTTAGGCGCCGTTGCAATATTTTTATATATTTTTTTCTGGATAAAAGATAAGACATCATCCAATTATGACGTTTTTGATGCTATTTATTTAGATTTATTAAAAACAGGAATGGATAAGGCTTCATTTCGAGATATAAATAAAACTTCAAACTATAAACTATATTTTGAAGAGGAAGAGTTGATTCAATATGAAATTTATGCGTATATATCTTGGAATTTTGTGGAAACTATTTTTGATAAATCCGATGACGATTTGCTAGCAACATGGGGCCCTGCAATCAAATATGAAGCATCTCTGCACAAAGAATGGATGAAAGATCCATTAAACAAAAGTAAATTTAAAAGCTCTTTTTATGAATTTGCTTTAACCTTATAAAGATGTCAACTTATTGTCAAGAATTAAAGCATAAAATTACCTTCGGAGATCCCTTTTTTATTTTAATTCCAGAAGGAAAACCAGGTGGTGCTATTGTTTCCATTGAAGCCATGAATCGCGTTTCAGAATCCGATCGACTAACAGAACCTGGAATAGGGACCGTGGCAGTGTATGCGGCGGATTCAACGTATAGCATGGGTGACACCTATTCTTGGTTTGATATAACAAAACAAGCGTATTTGTTTTCGCTGTCTGAACATACGTTTGACACACTTTTTCCAACTAGTAAAGCACTTTTTGAATCATAGCTATTGGTTCCATCGGAGTATATAATTTACTTGTTCTGTTGTCTCTGGTGATTGTCGATTCTTTATCTCGGTATTTCGTTTTAGGAACTCAATGAACGGAACAGCCGTATGATTCAGTAGGATCCCATGTTCAATTAAAAAACATCCAATCACGGTGCCAGTTCTTCCTATACCGCCCCAACAGTGAACATAGACTTTTCCACCCTCATGCATCGCTTCATTTATTGCGTTTATAACGGTCCGCATGTGTGTAATTGTTGGGATGTCAAGGTCCTTGATCGGAAATCGAAAACAGTTTAATTCCAACCCTGACATACGGAACTGCATTTCTGCATAGTCCGCGTAATTTCTTAACGGGATTCCTTTGAAGTTTTGTTCATTGCCTTCGGTTAGGTTCATGATGTGTGTTATTCCAAGTTCTTTTAGGTATTGAATTTTTAGTTGAAATTCATGGTCATTAATGGAGGATGGTATTTCTCCTGCATACAGATGATTTGGAATAACCGGATAACTGCGTAAGATCTCCGAGTTGGAATCATCTAATAGCTGTGAAATCGCGTTATGGTATTTCTGTTGTACATTGGATAGATTCTTGAAGTTAGCGTTTCTAAAAGACACTAACATGTCAGTAAGCTGCTTCTTATCGCCTGAGATATATGCGTTAGCTAGTGTTTCGCATACCCTGTTGCTTAGTTGAGTGAAATGATCTTGCATGAAGAACTGATATTAACGATGAATGACTTTCAATTTTGAGCCTCTTTGTTTGGTCATGGGTTCCAATGTAGGAATTTTGTCTTTTGGTTTCCCAAAATATGGTTCAAGATCTTTTTCAATTTGATATCCAATGACCGGATGTGTTTTAAGCTTTTCAAAGCGCCATGCGCCAAATCCGGGCTCATCGATTGAATCAATGTTATTACTGACGGGATTTATCCAATTAACCAGTTCATTAATGATTTCCTCTAAGTAAAATCCTTTGTAAGAATAGGCTCGAACCGTATAGACTTTACCAAGTATAGGTTTAATAATAAAAGGGGCATCGGTATACAATGATTCATCATTTATAAATCTAATTCGATCTCCAATTTTAACGTCTTTTTTCTCCAACATCGTTCGTGTTATTTAGTTATTTTTTGTCGCTTTTCGTTGCGTAAATCTTTCAATACGAGCAGCATGAGCGTAATTTCCTCATAATCTGCTTTTAAATCTTTTTTGTAGCTGTTTTTTAAATAAAATTCATAAAAAAGAAAGTGTGAAAATAAATAGATACCCGCAACCCACATCGTTTTTATAGAAATCCCAAAGACCAACCAATAAAAAAGAAAAAATGGAATCATTGAACATAAGGCGACAAACGTCTCGGTGAAAAGTATTTTTAAGAGTTGAGTAAGAACCAAGTATAACTTTACCTGATTCAATGATGCATTGTCACATTTAATTTCTTTCCGAAGGTCATGGTACGTTTTCATTTTATTGATTTTATCCGTCATCTTAATAACGTAACTTTTCTTACGGGTAACAGAATTAAGTCATTTTCCTTCGTATTAAGGTATTATGCACTGAGTAAATAGGTGTTTTTGGGGTAAAGCCAGTTCATTTAATTTTCTAACTTTGAGCTAAATCAGCTGTTATGAAAGTTGCAATTACCGGAGCAAGTGGTCACGTTGGCGTGGCCCTTATGGAAGAGTTATCAAGGCGTGGACATGAAGTTCGAGCCTTAGGATTTAACGATGTAGAATATTTCATTAAAAACAACATCGAATATGTAAAAGGTCATGTGAATGACCGTGCTTCCATTGAGGAACTCCTAACTGGTTGTGATGCCTTAATTCATTCTGCCGCCGTAATTTCAATCAATGGAGGACAAAACGGACACGTACGAAAGGTAAATGTGGACGGGGTGCGCAATGTTATGCAAACGGCCCTCGATTTGAATATTCAACGGGTGGTGCACATTTCATCCATTCATGCCTATGACCCGCTTCCTAAGGATGATACGTTAGATGAAACACGAAACTTTGTGGATGATACAGCGTTTGCCTACGATCAAAGTAAGCGGGATGGACAATTAACGGTATTGGAATTTGTTAACAAAGGCTTGCCGGCATTAATTGTAAATCCAACCTCAGTAACTGGACAGCCCGAAAACAAATTATCACTTCAAGGAAAAGCCATTTTAGATATTTATCTGGGTAAAATACCGGCCATGTTCGCTGGTGGATACGATTGGGTGGATGTACGCGACGTGGCTTCATCCATTTGCAATGCACTAACCATGGGTAGGGTGGGAGAGAATTACCTGTTGTCGGGTAAGTATTATACTATGAAGGAAATTGTTGCGATTGTAAGTGAGGTGAAAGGAAAGAAAATTCGTGTAGCCAATGTACCGGTCTGGTTGGTTCAAATGGGCTTGCCGTTTGTTAAGTTACAATCGCTGATTACAGGCAAAGCGCCTTTGTATACCAACGAATCCATCGAGATATTACTCCATGGGAATTCAAAGATTAGCCACGAAAAGGCGAAACTTGAATTAAATCATAACCCACGTTCCTTTAAAGAGACCATCACGGATTTAGTAGCTTGGTTTAAAGTCAATGGATACATAAAATAAGAGCAAATGACTGAACAGTATTTTCAATGGATTTCTTGGGCATGGATAGCGATTGGCATTACAACCTTTATCTATTTGTTTAAACAAACAGCGCCGTATGGGAGGCATTCGAACGAACGCTGGGGACCAATGATCGACAATCGTTGGGGATGGTTTATTATGGAGGTCTTTGTGTTAGTGATCCTTGCGTATTTCTTATGGGACGCCAAGAAACAGCTCAATGTGGTGAGTGGAATCATGGTCGGACTCTTTGTTTTTCATTATTTTAATCGATCCATTGTCTTCCCCTTACGACTCAAGACCAATGGTAAAAAAATGCCGGTGATCATCATGGTGTCTGCCATGCTGTTTAATACCATGAATGGGTTTTTCATGGGATATTATTTCGGAAATTTCGCTTCGTACACATTGGATTGGTTAACGGATCCACGATTCCTTATTGGAATGATGGTGTTTTTTACAGGAATGGTTATTAATTGGCATTCGGATGCGATTTTAATTAACCTTCGTAAACCGGGGGAAACTGGGTATAAAATACCGCAAGGAGGCTTGTTTAAATGGGTTTCATGTCCCAATCTTTTAGGCGAAGTCATCGAATGGGTAGGTTTTGGAATTTTAACCTGGAGTTTACCGGGATTGGTATTTGCCATATGGACCTTTGCCAATGTAGTACCTCGGGCTATTTCGCATCATAAATGGTATAAAGAGAAGTTTGCTAATTACCCTCAGGAACGAAAGGCAGTGATTCCATTTCTTTGGTAGGTTTTATGAGATCCAATGTGTAAATTGATCGGTTTCAATTAATCGATTTGCTTCCATCTTATAGTAGCTTATAAAACCATGGCCCATTCTTGCACCCATTTTTGTACCACTAAGAATTTTTATTTCGCCAAGGAATGGGGTTTCTAAAGTAAACGATTCAGGATATAATATATATTGATAGCCGCTCAGCGGTTCGCTATTCATATTAGCCTTAAAACTACTGAACGCTGGAAGTTTTCGTCCGTTATTTACAGGTTTTGGTTGGTCGTAAACTAATTCAGTTTGACCGTTATAACACCTATAAATTTTAGTGGCAGGAAAGCCATATTGCTTCAGTGGATTCAATTGATCGAATACATTTTTGTATTGTTCAAGATTCGGATTAACCGGTAATAGGTATTGTTCTTTTACTTCGTCCCATGCAGTGCGAATATCCGTTTCTTTGAATAAGGCACTTTCTTTTCGTTTTTGTTTTTGAAAATCTGCTTTGAAATCCTCATAACTGTATGGTTTGTCTGGTCGGCTTAATCGTTTAAGTATTCGAATGTACTGGTTTTTATGTTTTTCAAAAAAACGATCATCTTGAAAGTCTACCTTATCAATGTTGGCTATGGCGGCTTCTAGCTTTATAATTAATTGCTCACGTTGTAAAATTACCTGATCTGATTTGAGGGTTTCTAGCACCCTGTTAAGCATTGGGATTAATTCACGCGTAGCTTTTTTTGCCCCTCTTCGATAAACCGTTTTATAGGTCCCAATAAATAAAGGGTTTTTTCCATGAAACGAATACTTCAGTTCCTTTATAAAAAATTGGGCTTCTGGGGATAACACCGTACCAAATTAAAAAACCCCAACTTGATGTTGGGGGAGTGTAAGTTAATTTTCGCTTTCTTCAGAAACGGGTTTTTTACTAATAACCTCGTTAGATAAGTTAATCGTATACTGTGTGCTTCCTTTAACGCATTCGTAGCTTCCTCCGTAAACCGATTCTATTGAATCGTATTCAAATGGTATGACGATAGTATTCATTAAATCAATGACACCATATTTAAAGGCA
>Ga0247843_1004480_pt1 | contig 20851 bp, 16 predicted proteins | sample LaCruzMarch2017__FD_192420 | JGI IMG/M metagenome (GOLD analysis project Ga0247843, IMG submission 192420) | Freshwater microbial communities from meromictic Lake La Cruz, Castile-La Mancha, Spain - LaCruzMarch2017_8m | ecosystem: Environmental > Aquatic > Freshwater > Lake | place: Spain...
ATCGCGATCCCAAGGAAGCGGCTGATAACTGGCATTTGTAAACTATAGCGTCAAACCGGCAAGTTGCCAAAGAGTGCGAGACGGCGATCTCGTGTGCAAACCCTTGTCTTAGGCTCCGTATAACGCTGAATGGACGGATCCGCATAAGAAGTGCCTCGGCCCCGTTTTTGCCGCCTATCACCACGGCTGAAGACTGGCAAGGTGGCAGATCCCTGTTGTGGCAATGGATTTCATAATACCCTGGCAAGACCCTGTCGCCATAGACGGATCCGCCTATAACCGGTCGCCGTGATACAAAAGCCTGTTCCCGCGCCCCGAGCCCAGCCACTTGACATGGGCTAATAAGACCGGGATATCTTCATTTCGGGATTATACTCATTTGGCAGGCTAAGGCTATTGAAGTCTTTGCGCACCTTCCTAGTAAGTTTGGTCATTGAAAATGCAAGCTTGCGCACTTGCAACACATTAAACGTGATTGCAGCTCATCACCAAGCGATTGGCTGTGATTTTGACTTGCTGATCCTTCGAACGCCCGCCTAAACCGACCTGGAACTCTTGCCCAAAGATGCATGCGATTTTGCGGTCCGTGTTCAGTGCGTGTTTACGGGATTCGTTTCGCATGCTTCAGGATCATCCTGCCCGTTCCCACGTGAAAACCAGCCCGAATGCGCACCGGACCCTGCACAGGTATTTCTGCGAGATAAAGCAGACCAGCTTCCTCTGCGCACGTCGGAAAAAACGGTGCCCCTGGTTCTGAATGCAGGAAGAAGTCACCGGACAACATTCTGCACTTGGCGCAGACATTCGCATAGTATTTGCCTTGAAATGTTTTCGAGTAGCTAAGCTGATAAGTTGGCACTCGTTTCTGCACGTATCCAAGCAAGTCTTTAGGAAGAGCAACAACATCTGACAGGACACAAACCTGATCATCTGCGCCCTCTACCGACGGTGCCAAGAATGCCACCACCGGCATTCTTTCCCCGCACCTCCAACATCCGATCTTCATTCCGACTATATAAATCGGCGGTGATATTGTCAGAGAGTCGTCATCCATGGCGTTCTACTCATAACGCTGCCCCTGCGTGGCAGGCGGGGAGCCTGCGGTGGCGACGCAGAGACTCGATGGCGGCCTGTCCGCTCGAGGGGCTTGTTCGAAGTGTCACATCAGCGCAAGTATCTTCCGCAGACCGAGTTAGGCCTTGCCTGTTGCCTTGCGGCGCTCGATTGTATCGAAAGCTCACAAATAGACCTGCGGCTGGTCACTGCGTTTATTCCTATGTAAAATCAGGTCCTTAATGGAGTGACTTTTTTAATTGATTCAGGATCAATTCGCTTGTGATTAATTTCTCGAATCAAATCATCTTACACTTCAAAAGCAAACTGCCATGCCTGTTTACACCCAAAGCACCAGCCTAAATGACAAGGCTTATGACTTACCTAACCAGAACTGGACAGCAGTAGGCCCTGCATTCAAAGTCACGAAAAAGTTTAACAAAACACCGATTGAATTAGAGTATTCCGGGGAGGTGCTCGCAGCGTCTATTTCAGGCAACGGGGTATCGTTTCAGATCAGGCTCGATAACAAGGTCCCGTCATTTTTTTCTCAGGGTTCCCTGAAATCGACAGAGCTCCGAGATGAGGTTACAGCCAAGAGCATCTATGTAGGCTTGCCTGCTGGAAGCTATACCGGGCAGATATATGCGCAGGCACCTAATCCAGGCTCGTCCGCAAAGGGGATTGTGCTCGACCCCGGTGGCTGGGGAGAAAAAGTTCTTATAACTGAATTCGAAACCTAGGCTTACGTGACCTTTTTTTTCTGAGGCTTAAGCCGCATTGTCAATATGACCTAGTCTCTTAGTAAGTCAATCTTAACTTCTGGGTGGGGCGTACACTGTGCGCTCCGCTTCCCATTAAGTAGAATTGAACGATATTATCCAGGTGTGATCATCAGCTGGCCCCGACAGCACTGGGCTAGCTAAAATCAAAGATCATGGGATGAAGTCGATCATCACCTGTTTGGTTAATCGGTCAATGATTTTTACGATTCTAATAACAGCCACTAAACTAATGGCCGACAATCTGTATTCATGCGGATGCTGGTCGCCTTCGTCTATCCTTCGAACTTGTACTTAGGTGGTTTCCGTGAACCACGCTCCCAGGCCAGTCCCTTTCCGTGAACCACCCAGCCGTTTGAGCTTCAAACGCTGAGAGCTCCTCCGGCACCAAGCTTGGGTCCTCGACTCGAGAAACCCTGGCTGTGGTTCACGGACCCGTGAACCACTCAGGTCTCCAGCAGCATCTTCGACAGATTCGGCAGGCCCGCCCCCTGGTGGTAGCGGTCCCGTTGCAGGTCGGTGCAGTGCTCCAGCAGGATGCGTTTCACCCGGTCGGGATAGCCGATGAATTCGGTGCGCACCGAGAGGAAGGCGGCCAGCAGGCCGGAGATGTGGGGTGCCGCCATGCTGGTGCCGGAGAGCGCCACATAGAGCTCATCGAGGCTCTTGCCCTTGTCGCGGCTGGGGGTGCGTTTGGGGTCGCTGCTGCTCCTGCACGAAAGGATCCGCTCCCCGGGGCCCACCACGTCGGGCTTGAGGCGGCCATCGGCGGTGGGGCCCCGCGAGGAGAAGTAGGAGGTGCCATAGCGGTGCGGCAGGGTCGGGTGTACCGAGCCCACGGCGATCGCCTCCTCCAGGTTGGCCGGATCGCCGATCGACAGATCGAACGAGCGGGTGGCGCTGAAGCCGTCAACCACGATGTCGCCGCTGCCTTCGTTGCCCGCCGCCAGCACCACCAGCACCCCCTGGCGCACCAGCCGCAGCAGGGAGGCGCACAGGGGGGAATCGCCGCAGCCGAAGCTGGCCGCATCGAACGGTCCCCCCAGGCTCAGGTTCACCCCCTGGATCGCCAGGCGCCGTCCCTCCTGGTTCTGCCTCCAGATGTGGTCGATCGCCTTGATGATCCAGGCGTCGTAGCCGCCGCCATTGTCGGCCAGCACCTTGTAGCTGACGATCCGGGCCCGGGGGGCCATCGCCAACAGGTCGGGGCCGCCCTCGCCGCCCACCGACAGCAGCCCGCCGGCGATGATCCCCGCCACGTGGGTGCCGTGGCCGTTGGCGTCGTTGCCGCTCCCCGGCTTCACCGGCCCCCGCTCCGTGCAGTCCCACTCGGCGGCGATCGTTCCGTCCGGGGCAAGGCTTGCGTTGTGGAAGTGGGGGTGCTGCCGGTCGATGCCGGTGTCGAGCACGGCCCAGGTGATGCCCTGGCCGCAGGCGTTGTAGCCCAGCTGGGCGGTGCGGGCCTGCACCGTGTGGATCGAATCGATCATCAGCGCCTTCTTGCGGCTGTTGCTGAACATCCGGTACACCGCCGGTGAACTGGCGCCGTACTGGCGGCTCATCGCCCCCGCCAGCGTCTCCACCTCGGCGCGGGTCAGGTTCACCGCCACGTAGCGATCCAGCTGGTCCTCCAGGTACACCGTCTCGGCGGTGATCGGACCCTGCAGCACATGCGCCCGGATCCACTCCAGCACCGCCTGCCGCGCCTTCTGCAGCGAATCGCCCCCCTCGCCTGCCCCCGCGGCGCGATCCGCCAGCTCGATCAGCACCGGCACGCGGGCGGTGGCCTCCACATCCAGCGCATCGGCCAGGCTGCGGGCCACCGTCATCGGGCTCACAGGCTGGAAGCGGGAGCGGTCCAGCGCCGCCATCACCGTCGCCTGGGTCGTCTGGCGCGACAGATAGCGGCTGGCGGAATGGGCCTTGCTGGGCGGCCACACCACCCCCATCACCCGTTCATCGACGATCTTCGGCTTGCCGGCGGCGCTGTATTCATCGGCCAGGCTCTGGTCGAGGCAGACGATGTCGCCGTCCTGGGCGATGTTCACCCAGCGCTTCACACCGGCCGGGATCGGCAGCGTCTTGCCGTGCCATTGCTGCAGCACGTCGGTCACCTGGGGCAGCCCCAGCGGCGAGCCGATCGTCACGTACAGATCCACCTCCACGGCGGCGCCCAGCTCCATCAGCGCCTGGTAGGTCACCATGCTCCCCTGGCTGTGGCCGACCACCACGAAGGGGCCCCCGCCGGTGCTGACCCGGTCCTTCACCGTCTGCACCATCCGCTGCCGCTTCGTCTTGTTGAACAGGAAATCGTTCACATCCGCCATGAACGCCTGGGTGAACATCGCCGTCACCGGACTCCACAGCCCCTTCGCCTCCACTGAGCGCGCCGCCGGGCCCCCCATCGGTGCCCCCCGCTGGGCCGCCGTCCGGGCGGCCGCCTCCAGCTGCGCCGTCAGCGCGTCCACGAACGCCTGCGACGCTTCCGGCGCATCGCTGTCCTGGATCGAGGCGGCCAGCAGCGCCTCCGCGCCCGGCTGCAGCGTCGCCCGGTCCTCGCCGATCGCCCGGGTGGAGAACCCCGCCGTCTCCGGGTAGCGCTCCCGGTCGACCCAGTAGGCCATGCGGGTGCGCTCCCCCTGGTCGGCGCCGAACAGGGCCCGGTCCCACTCCGAGCGCAGCACCCCCTCGGGGGGCATGTTGGAGATCCCGTGGCAGTAGATCACCGTGCGGGCCTGCCCCCGCGCGATCGGGGCGCTGGCGCTGCCGGCGGCGGCGGCTTTTTTCGGGGCGGTCATGGTGGCGCACAAGAAGGGAACCCATCTCCGCCTTAGCCAGTCCGGACATCGCCGGGCCATGGCCCGCCGCCGGTGTCATCGTTCTTGAGCCCGCCCCCGCCCATGGCCCTGCTCCTCACCGTTCTGGCCCTGGCGCTGGTGCTGGATCTCCTGGTGCTGGTGGTGCTGCTGCCTTCGCTGCTGATCCGCCTGTTGCTGGTGCCGCTGTATCCGGAGGTGGTGTGGTGCGGCCGGGGCCGGCAGAAGACGCTGGCCCTCACCATCGACGACGGACCCAGCGGCCCCGGTTCGGAGGCCCTGCTGGCCCTGCTGCGGGATCTGGAGGTGCCGGCAACCTTCTTCCTGATCGGCTCCCACCTCGAGCGCGACCACCGCTTCGCCCGCCGGGCCCTGCAGCAGGGTCACGACCTCGGCAACCACCTCTGGCGCGATCAGCGCTCCGCCGCCCTGCCGCCGCAGCCCTTCCAGCAGCAACTCGTTGAAACCGAACGGGCGATCGCCCGTGCCGCCGCCCCCGCCCGGCTGCACTGGCGCTGGTTCCGCCCCGGCGGCGGCTGGTTCCACCGGACCATGCTCGACGCCCTCGCGGCCCGCTCCTACCGCCTGGTGCTGGGGTCGATCTTTCCCTGGGATACCCTGCGGCCGCCCCTGTGGTTCGTGCGCCTGTTCGTGCGTCTCAATGCCCATCCCGGCGGCATCCTGGTGCTGCACGACACCCCGGACCTCAGCGGCCGCACTCTGGAAACGCTTCGCCTCATCGTTCCCGACCTGCGCCGCCGCGGCTACTGCTTTGTGCCCCTGCAGGAGCTGCTCGCTACGGCCCCCTGAGTGGGGCCTACGATCCGGGCCGTCCGCCCCCTGGGGAATGCGCTTCAGCAGCCTGCTCACCCGGATCGGCGCCGTGCAGGACGGCAGCCCCCGGCACCTGGCAGGGGATCCGGAGATTGCGGGTGCCGAAGCGCTCGATCGCGCCGGCCCCGCCCAGCTGGCCTTCCTTGAGCCCGGCAATGCCCTGGCCGCCGCCCTTTCCGCCAGCGGCGCCGCCGCCCTGCTGCTGCCCCTCGACGAAGAGCTGCAGCAGCTGGCCACCGAGCGGGGCCTGGCCTGGGTGGCCCTCGCCAATCCCCGGCTCGGCTTCGCCGAGGCCCTCGCCGCCCTGCATCCGCCCACCCCGAAACCCCCGGGGATCCACGCCAGCGCCGTGGTCGACCCCAGCTCCAGCGTCGCCGCCGAGGTGCATGTGGGCGCCCACGTCGTGATCGGCGCCGGTTGCATCGTGGCCGCCGGCTGCGTGCTCCATCCCGGCGTTGTGCTCTATGACGACGTGCAGCTCGGCGAGGGCTGCGAGGTCCACGCCCAGGCGGTGCTCCACCCCGGCAGCCGCCTGGGGGCCGGGTGCGTCGTCCAGTCGCAGGCGGTGATCGGCGCCGAGGGTTTCGGCTTCGTGCCCACCGCTTCGGGGTGGGTGAAGATGCCCCAGACCGGCCGGGTGGTGCTGGAAGACGGCGTTGAGGTGGGCTGCGGCTCCACCATCGACCGCCCCAGCGTCGGCGAGACCCGCATCGGCGCCGGCACCAAGATCGACAACCTGGTGCACGTCGGCCATGGCGTGGTCACGGGGAAAGGCTGTGCCCTGGCCGCCCAGGTGGGCATCGCCGGTGGTGCCGTGCTCGGCAACGGTGTGATTCTCGCCGGCCAGGTGGGCGTGGCCAACCGGGCCGTGATCGGCGATCGGGCCATCGCCTCCTCCAAGTCCGGCATCCATGGCGAGATCGCCGCCGGTGAGGTTGTCAGCGGCTACCCCGCCATCCCCAACCGGCTCTGGCTGCGCTGCTCCGCCGTCTTCAACAAGCTGCCCGAGATGGCCCGCACCCTGCGCCAGCTGCAGAAGTAGCCTCGCCTGCTGCCCGGCCCCCCTTCGCGATGACCAGCTACAGGATCACCCTGCTTGCGGGGGACGGCATCGGTCCGGAGATCACCGCGGTGGCCCGCACCCTGCTGGAGGCGGTGAGTGGCCGCCATGGCTTCAGCCTCCAGTTCGATCCCCAGCCCGTCGGCGGCGCCGCCATCGACGCCAGCGGTGAGCCCCTGCCCGCCACCACCCTGGAGGCCTGCCGGGCGGCCGATGCGGTGCTGCTCGCCGCCATCGGTGCCCCCCGCTTCGATGCCCTGCCCCGGGAGCTGCGCCCCGAGAGCGGCCTGCTGGCCCTGCGCTCCGGCCTGGGGCTGTTCGCCAACCTGCGGCCCGTGAAGATCATCCCGGCCCTGGCCGGTGCCAGCAGCCTGCGCCCCGAGGTGATCGAAGGGGTGGATCTGCTGGTGGTGCGCGAGCTCATCGGCGGCATCTACTTCGGCACCCCCAAGGGGCGCATCGCGGTGGATGGCGGCGTGCGGGCCTTCAACACGATGGTTTACACCGATCACGAGGTCGACCGCATCGCCCGGGTGGGCTTCCGCCTGGCGGCGGGCCGCCGCGGCCGCCTCTGCTCGGTCGACAAGGCCAACGTGCTCGATGTGAGCCAGCTGTGGCGCGACCGGGTGGAGGCGATCCATGCCGAGTTCCCCGCGGTCGAGCTCAGCCACATGTACGTCGATAACGCCGCCATGCAGCTGGTGCGCGAGCCGCGCCAGTTCGACGTGATCCTCACCAGCAATCTCTTCGGCGACATCCTCTCGGACGAGGCCGCCATGCTCACCGGCTCAATCGGCATGCTTCCCTCGGCCTCCCTCGGCTCAGGCGGCCCCGGCCTGTTCGAGCCGGTGCACGGCTCTGCCCCCGACATCGCCGGCCAGGACAAGGCCAACCCGATCGCCATGGTGCTGTCGGCCGCCATGCTGCTGCGGGTGGGCCTGCAGCAGGAGGCCGCCGCCGCCGACCTCGAGACCGCCGTCGACCGCGTTCTGGCCGCGGGCTACCGCACCGGCGACCTGCTCATGGGCGAAGGCTGCAGCCGGGTGGGCTGCCAGGCGATGGGCGAGCAGTTGCTGGCGGCCCTGCCGGGCTGAACGCCCCTCAGGTAACGGCTGCGGGGGGTGCCGACCGGCGACCTGCCAAACTCACAGCCTCTCAATCCCCCTGCGTCGATGTCGAAGCGTCACCCGGTCGTGGCAGTCACCGGTTCCTCCGGAGCGGGAACCAGCACCGTGAAACGGGCCTTCGAGCACATTTTTTCCCGCGAAGGCATCATCCCGGCGGTGGTGGAAGGCGACAGCTTCCACCGCTTCGAGCGCGGCCCGATGAAGCAGGCGATGGTCGAGGCCCAGGCCCGCGGCGAAAACTTCTCCCACTTCGGCCCCGAGGCCAACATCTTCGACAAGCTCGAAGAGCTGTTCCGCACCTACAGCGAAACCGGCAGTGGCGAACGCCGCTACTACCTCCACTCGGTGGAGGAGGCCGCTGAGCACAACGCCCGCCTGGGCACCAGCCTGGAGCCCGGCCAGTTCACCCCCTGGGAACCCATCCCCTCCAGCACCCAGCTCCTCTTCTATGAAGGCCTGCACGGCGGTGTGGTGGGCGACGGCTATGACGTGGCCGCGATGGTGGATCTGCTGATCGGCGTGGTGCCGATCGCCAACCTGGAATGGATCCAGAAGATCTCCCGCGACAACGCCGAGCGGGGCTACTCGGCCGAAGCGATCGTCGACACGATCCTGCGCCGCATGCCCGACTACATCAACCACATCTGCCCCCAGTTCAGCCTCACCGACATCAACTTCCAGCGGGTGCCCACGGTGGACACCTCCAACCCGTTCATCTGCCGCAACATCCCCACCCCTGACGAGAGCTTCGTCATCATTCATTTCCGCAAGGGCGCCCGGGAGAAGTGGGGCATCGACTTCTCCTACCTGCTGCGCATGATCAACGACTCCTTCATGTCGAGCCCCACCAGCATCGTGGTGAACGGCGGCAAGATGGGCTTCGCGATGGAGATCATCCTCACTCCGATCATCCACAAGATGATTGAGGAGCAGAAGAAACTCAGCTGAAGATCAGTCTCTTGATCTTCCTTTCGGCCCTAAGATCGCCCGAAAGGAACCGGTGAATCCCATCACCGCCCAGCCCCCCACCATCACCCCGTCCGGATCCGCCAGCCCCTCCTTCCAGATCCGTGGCGGGGAGTCCTCGGCGACCCCGTCCCAGGGATTTCTGCGCCTTGATCGCATCAACAGCGCCGAACTGCTGCGCCACGGGCGCCGCGTCTATTTCCGTTTCCTGGAGTCCTGCCCCACCGCTCCTGAGCCGTTGGGGGTTGTGCTTCTCGGCGCCGGTCCCCAGGGCCGGGTGGTTTTCGAGGCGCCGATCCTCCTGCCGGATGAGCAGTTCGTGCCGATGGACCTGCTGCGTCCCCGCTCGCCCCGGGGCCGCAGCCCCCGGGGCGGAACCAGCCGACCGATCCCATGACTCCAGCCCCTCTCCTCCCGTCCGCTCTGCCGCTGTCCCTGCTGGCCCCCTTCGTGGCCCTGGCTGGCGCCTGCATCGGCAGCTTCCTGAACGTGGTGGTCTGGCGGTTGCCGCGGGAGCAGTCGCTGGTCTTTCCCGGCAGCCATTGCCCCCGCTGTGGCGCCTCCCTGGCCTGGTTCGAGAACCTGCCCCTGCTCAGCTGGCTGCTGCTGCGTGGCCGCTGTCGCCACTGCCACGCCGCCATCGCCGTCCGTTACCCGCTGGTGGAGCTGCTCACCGCCGGTCTCTGGGTGGCGATGCTGTTCGCCCGTCCTGTTGCCATGGGCCCCGATCCCAGCCCCTGGCTGCTGCTGGCGGCCGGTTGGCTGCTGGCCAGCTGGCTGCTGCCCCTGTCCCTGATCGACCTCGACAGCCTGTGGCTGCCGGAGCCCCTCTGCCGCTGGGGCGTGCTGTTGGGTCTGGCGGTCACGGCCGCCGTCGGCTTCCCCCAGGGGGCCGAGGTCGGCCGCACCCTGCTGTTCTCCCATCTTCTGGCCGTGGCCGCCGGCCTGCTGGGCTTCGAGGCCCTCAGTGCCCTGGCTGAGAAGGCCATGGGCCGGCCGGCCCTGGGGCTGGGGGACGCCAAGTTGGCTGCCCTGATGGGGGCCTGGCTCGGACCGCTGGGCCTGGGCCTGGCCGTCAGCCTGTCTGTTCTCGCTGGCGCCCTGATCGGCGGGCTGGCCCGGCTCACCGGTCGGCTCGGCCGCCAGCAGCCCTTCCCCTTCGGCCCCTTTCTCGCCGCCGGTGCCATGGCCGTCTGGATCGGTGGCCACGCCCCCTGGCTGCGCCTGTGGGGCCTGGGTCTTTAATGGCTGGTCAGCCGTCACCCTTGCTTCCGTCGCCCCATGTCCCTGTTCGACTGGTTCGCCGATCGCCGCAAGAACGCCCCGGCCGTGCGCGCCAGCAAGGGGCCTGAGGCCGACGAGGGCGATGGCCTCTGGAGCAAGTGCGCCGAATGCGGACTGGTGGTCTACCGCAAGGATCTGATCGCCAATGCCAGCGTCTGCAAGGGCTGCGGCCACCATCACCGCATCGACAGCAGCGAGCGCATTCGCCTGATCGCTGATGAGGGCAGCTTCGAGCCCATCGATGCCGATCTGGCCCCCACCGACCCCCTGGCCTTCAAGGACCGCCGCAGCTATGCCGACCGGCTGCGGGACACCCAGCGGGCCACGGGCCTGCGGGATGCGGTGATCACCGGCCTCTGCCGTCTGGAGGGCATGCCCCTGGCCCTGGGGGTGATGGATTTCCGCTTCATGGGCGGTTCGATGGGCTCGGTGGTGGGCGAGAAGCTCACCCGGCTCGTCGAGCTGGCCACCGCCCGCCGCTACCCGCTGCTGATCGTCTGCGCCTCCGGCGGCGCCCGCATGCAGGAGGGGATGCTCAGCCTGATGCAGATGGCCAAGGTGTCCGGTGCCCTGCACCGCCACCGCAGCGCCGAGCTGCTCTACCTGCCCCTGCTCACCCACCCCACCACCGGTGGGGTCACCGCCAGCTTCGCCATGCTGGGCGACCTGATCCTGGCGGAGCCCAAGGCCATGATCGCCTTCGCCGGCCGTCGGGTGATCGAGCAGACCCTGGGCGAAAAGCTGCCTGAAGGTTTCCAGACCGCCGAGTATCTCCAGGACCACGGTTTCGTGGACACGATCGTGCCCAGACCCGAGCTGCGCGGCACCCTGGCCACCCTGCTGCGCCTGCACGGCAGCGTGCGCACGGCCCTTCCCGTCGCACCGTGAGGGGGGCCTCGATCAGAAGTGTCGCAGGCCGGCTGCTGGCGGCCCTGCTCGTGCTCGGCCTCTGGCTGGCTGCGCCCGCTGGCGTCTGGGCCGGTCCGGTCGACTGGCAGGAGGTGGAGGCCGGCCCTGAGGGCCGCCAGTGGTGGGACTCCGGCAGCCTCCGCTTCGATCGCGAGGGTCGCCTCTCCGTGCTCAGCCGCTTCCAGCCCGCCGCTGCCGCCGATGCGGCCGACGATGCCCGCCCCCCCGTCGGCCAGCTGTACGTGATGCAGCTCGATTGCGACGAGGAGCTTTACCGCGACACGGCGGTCAACGGCCTGCCCCGCTGGGGCGCCCCCTGGCAGGCCGCCGCCGGCGACAACCTCACGATCCGGGTGTTGCACGCCGCCTGCGCGGCCGCCCGCCTGTCCCCGGAGAACGATGCGACGGCCTGACCCTCCCCTGCGCGTTGCCGTCGCCGGCCTCGGTTTCGGCGAAAAGGTGATCCTGCCGGCCCTGCGCGACTGCCCGATCACCGAACCGGTGGCCCTCTGGCATCCCCGCCCCGAGCGGGCCGCCGCCGCGGGCCAGGGGGCGGAGCTGCCCGCCTTCGACGACTTCGGCGCCCTGCTGGCCGATCCGGCCGTGGAGGCGGTGGTGATCGCCACCCCCCCCGAACCCCGCTTCGCCCTGGCCAGGGCGGCCCTCGAGGCCGGCAAGCACCTGCTCTTGGAGAAGCCAGTGGCGCTGAACGCCGAGCAGGTGGAAGAGCTGCAGCGCCTCGCCATCGAACGGGGCCTGGTGGTGGCGGTCGACTTCGAGTACCGGGCCGTGCCCCACGTCCAGCAGCTGGCGGCCCTGGTCGCCCAGGGGGTGCTGGGGGATCCCTGGCTGGTGAAGTTCGACTGGCTGATGTCCAGCCGCGCCGATCCCAGCCGCCCCTGGAGCTGGTACTCCCAGGCGGCCGCCGGGGGCGGTGTGCTCGGCGCCCTCGGCACCCACGCCTTCGACACCCTCCACTGGCTGATCGGCCCCAGCCGCGGCCTCAGCGCCCGGCTGAGCACCGCCATCGGCGAGCGCCCTATCCCCGGCTCCGGCTCCATGGGCGTGGTGGATGCGGAGGACAGCGCCCTGATCCAGCTCGACCTGGCAGACCACCGCGGCCGCGCCGTGCCCGCCCAGCTCACCCTTTGCTCGGTGGCCCGGGCGGGACGGGGCTTCTGGATCGAGCTCTACGGCAGCGAGGCCACCCTGGTGCTGGGCTCCAGCAACCAGGCCGACTACGTCCACGGCATGCAGCTGTGGATGGCCCGGCCGGGCGAGGCCCTGCGCCCCCTGCCGGCCGACCCGGTCCTGGCCTATGGCCGCACCTGGGAGGACGGCCGCATCGCCCCGGTGCGGCGACTGCTGGGCTGGTGGTCGCAGGCGGTGCGGGAGCGCCGGCCGATGGTGCCTGGACTGGCCGAGGCCGTGACCAGCCAGCGCTGCTGCGACTGGGCCCGCCAGGGAACAGAAGGGACGTAGGGCATCCCCTAGACTCCCCGTCAGACCCGGTGGGACGATCCCGCCAGCCGTCCTCCGACCACGGTTCTTACCAACCGTACCCACCCAAAAAACCGCGAGATTTCCCATGGCGCTCGTACCGCTTCGTCTGCTGCTCGATCACGCCGCAGAAAACGGCTACGGCATTCCTGCCTTCAACGTCAACAACCTGGAGCAGGTGCAGTCGATCATGGAGGCTGCCTACGAGACCGACAGCCCGGTGATCCTGCAGGCCTCCCGGGGTGCCCGTCAGTACGCCGGCGAGAGCTTCCTGCGCCACCTCATCTTGGCCGCGGTGGAAACCTATCCCGACATCCCGGTGGTGATGCACCAGGACCACGGCAACAGCCCTGCCACCTGCTACGGCGCCGCCGCCAACGGTTTCACTTCGGTGATGATGGACGGCTCCCTTGAGGCCGACGCCAAGACCCCCGCCAGCTACGACTACAACGTGGCAGTCACCAAGGAAGTGGTGGACGTGGCCCACGCCATCGGCGTGAGTGTGGAAGGCGAATTGGGTTGCCTGGGTTCTTTGGAAACCGGCAAGGGTGAAGCCGAGGACGGCCATGGTTTCGAGGGCTCCCTCGACCATTCCCAGCTGCTCACCGACCCCGCCGAGGCGGCCGACTTCGTCGCCAAGACCAAGGTGGATGCCCTGGCCATCGCCATCGGCACCAGCCACGGCGCCTACAAGTTCACCCGCAAGCCCACCGGCGAAGTGCTGGCCATCTCCCGGATCGCCGAGATCCACAAGGCCATCCCCAACACCCACCTGGTGATGCATGGCTCCAGCTCCGTTCCCCAGGAATGGCTGGACATGATCAACAAGTACGGCGGCGCCATCCCGGAGACCTACGGCGTTCCCGTCGAGGAGATCCAGGAAGGCATCCGCAACGGCGTGCGCAAGGTCAACATCGACACCGACAACCGCCTCGCCTTCACGGCCGCCGTGCGGGAAGCCGCCGCCAAGGATCCCGCCAACTTCGATCCCCGTCACTTCAACAAGCCCGCCCGGGCCTACATGAAGAAGGTCTGCCTCGACCGTTACCAGCAGTTCTGGTGTGCCGGCAACGCCAGCAAGATCAAGCAGCGCGACATCAACTACTACGCCGCCCTCTACGCCAAGGGCGCCCTGGATCCCAAGACCGCCGTGGCCGCCTGATCGGCGACCCGCCTGCGATCCAATAGCGATGCATCGGGGGCCCACGGGCCCCCTTTTTCATGGCCGGCCATCCCGGGCGCTCAGGCTGGGGCGCTCAGGGCAGTGGCAGGGGCAGCGGTGTGCCGTCGGGGAGCGGCGGTTTGGCGGACGCGGCCTCCTCCTTGCCGCTGGGCTCCTTGTCCACCAGCCGCTCGAGGGCGCGGCGCAGGCTGCGCTCCATCACGAAGCGGCGTCCGTCGGTGACCACCACGCGCACCAGGGTGGGCAGGTCGTTGCTCTTCGACTGCAGATAGATCGGCTCCACGTAGAGCAGGCCCTCGCCCACCGGCAACACCAGCAAATTGCCGCGGAACAACCGCGAGCCGAGCCGGTTCCAGAGGCCGAACTGGAAGCTGATCGTTGGGTCCTGATCGATCAGGGCCGTGACCTGCTGGGGGCCGAGCAGCAGCCGCTGCTGGGGGAAGCGCACCAGCATCAGCTCCCCGTAATGGGGCGGATCGTTGCGGGCGGCCAGCCAACCCACCAGGTTGGAGCGCTTCAACGGGGTGAAGGGCAGCAGCAGCACGAATTCGGAGCGCTCTTTCCCGGGCAGTTGCAGGGTGAGGTGATACGGAGACACGGGCACGGTGCTCTCGCCGTAGATCTCGGTGGGCACCGCCCAGACGTCGTCACCGTTGTAGAAAGTGCGCACGTCGGTGACGTGATACCTCAGCAGCCGTTCCGCCTGGATGTCGAACTGGCTCTTGGGCACCCGGATGTGGGCCAGCAGCCCCGGGGGCATGGCCGAGAGGGGCCGGAACAGTTCCGGAAAGGCGCGCACCCAGGTGCGCAGCACCGGATCCCTGGCGTCGTTCACGTAAAGCCAGAGCCGGCCGTCGTGGGCATCCACCACCGCCTTCACCGGGTTGCGGAAATAGCGCAGGCCCTGTGGATTGGGATCGCTGTAGGGGTACGAGCGGCTGGTGGTGAAGCCATCCAGGAGCCAGTACTGGTGTTGCTCCGGCCGGTAGCCCGCACTGCCGGCCACCCGGGCGGTGACCAGGTAGGGCTGGCTTTCGAAGCGCAGGAACGGCGCCAGGGCCGTCAGGCGCTTGTTCACTTGCCGCCGCAGCAACAGCAGCGATCGCTCGGTGAAGGAGCCGGTGAACAGCAGCCGTGGTTCCCGCAGATAGACCGCGGCGGCAAGCCGCTGCAGGGGATGGGCGAGGGAGATGCCAATCGTGCCGTTGTAGTGCGTGTAGACGTTGAGTTCCCCTTCCGGATAGGAGAATTCCTTCACCTTGGTGGGTGCAATCGCGTAGGGGGAGGGGCCGGAGGCGAAGTAGAGGCTCGGGCTGCCTACCGGCAGCGCCGCCCGGGCCTCCTTGTCGGTGATGCCCAGCTCGGGGATGCCCTGCACCCGGCCGCTGCTGCCCAGGTCCTTGACGAAGAACAGGGGCAGGCCGTCGGAGCCGAAGGCGTTCACCGGCGAAACAGTGAAACCGTGGCCGTTGGTGAACACCAGATGGCGGTTCAGCCAGGTGCGCGAGCCGGGCGGCAGGGCGCTGCTGTCCAGCTCCCGGGCCGAGATCAGCACCTGCTGGGAACCGTCGCGGGCGGACTTGCCCTGCAGCGGATAGCGATCGACGTCCGCCGAAGGAAAATAATAGAAGAGGCGCAACTGCTGCAGCTGCCGGTTCGCGGCCAGCAGGGGCTGGCTGTCCCAGAGGCGGATGTTGTCGAGTGTGCCGGGGGCCTTGGCCAGATCCGCGGCCGTGAGCTCCTGGCGGGGTTCGAGTCGCAGGTTGCGCACGTGCTCCAGGCCGAAGGCGCGGCGGGTGGCTTTGATGCTGCGCTCCAGGAAGGGGGCTTCCACCGTCAGCTCCCGCGGCTGCACCCAGAAGCGCTGGGCCAGGGGCGAGAGGACCCACTCACTGATGGGCACCAACAGGGCCGTGCCGGCCAGGGGCAGCAGGGCGCCGCGCCGCAGCCAGCCCCGGGGCAGGGGAACCAGCAGCGCGAAGGCCGTGAGCAGCAGCAGCACGGCGAACAGCAGCCGCAGCGGCAGCCGCACATGCAGATCCACGAAGCCCGCCCCCGAGGCCACGCCGCTGCCCTGCACCATCAGATCAAAGGGGGCCAGGGCGTTGCTCAGGGCCATCACAACGGCCAGGGCCGCCACCTGGGGCTGAAGCACCCGCTGCTGGGCCTTGCTGAGGCCATCAAAGTGAAGATCCGACAGGCTGCGGCCCTTGCCGATGGTGAGCAGCAGGCAGGCCGCCAGCCCCACAAGCCCCTGGGCGAGCATCACGCTCAGCACGAGCCGCAGGGCCGGCAGGCGCAGCACGGTGAAGGACAGATCAAGACCGGTGAGGGGATCGCCTTCGCCGAAGGGCGTCGCCAGCAGGGCCGGCAGCCACAGGCTCCAGCCCCGCGCCACCGCCGTGGCCGAGCCCGCCAGGGCGGCCGCCAGGGTGATCCGCAGGGTGGTGAGGGGCCACAGCAGCAGCGGCAGCAGCAGGCCCCCCGCCAGACCCGCCACCAGCAGGGGCGGCAGATCCCGGAGCACGGAGAAGCCGGTGATCACATCGCCGTTGAAGGGGTTGGCGATCAGTCCCCGGGCCTGCACCATCAGGTAGCTCAGGCCGCCGGCCAGCAGCAGCACCAGGCCGATCAGCACCAGCACCAGGGCGCCGTTGCCCAGCCGCAGCAGCGGCTCGCTCGGCCGGGGCGCCTCGGGCCCCTGCTCCCGCAGACGCCAGCAGCGCTGCAGCTGGGCCAGCTGCAGCACCGAGCCCAGACCGAAGACCGCCGCGAAAGCGGAGATCTGCAGCATCCAGCGGCGCAGCAGAATCGGCTGGAAGTCGAACTGGCTGAACCAGAGCCATTCGATGGCCAGCCGGGCCCCCGCCCAGAGGGCCAGCAGCAGCCCGAAGGCGATGGCAAGGCCGACGGCGAGGCGTCGCCTCAGGCGGGCCGGCAGCGGGGATGGATCAGGCACAAGCGGAGCGTAGGCAGAACCCTGCGGGCGACAAGGTGCCGACTCCAGGTCACCAACAGCCGTCGCCGCGTCTGACATGTCACCAAAGCCGAGGCATTACCCGACTGCGGATATCGGCTTTAAAGACAGGCGCTGGCCACCGCTGTTAGCGTTTGCCCCAGTGTCCGGGCACGCTTTGACCGCCACCCTCTCCCGCTCCACCTTCACGGGCCTGCGCTGCAAGGAATGCGGTCATCCCTACGAGGCTGGAGCGCGCCACGTCTGCGAAGACGTCTGCTTCGGCCCGCTTGAGGTGGTCTACGACTACGACGCCATCCGCAGCCGCGTCAGTCGCGCCACCATCGAGGCCGGCCCCACCTCCATCTGGCGGTACCGGGAGTTCCTGCCCGTCGAAGGCGACCCCATCGACGTCGGCACCGGCTTCACACCCCTGCTCAAGGCGGATCGTCTGGCTAAGCGCCTCGGCCTTTCCTCCCTTTACATCAAAAACGACGGCGTCAACATGCCGACGCTGTCCTTCAAGGACCGCGTCGTCTCGGTGGCCCTCACCCGGGCCCGTGAGCTGGGCTTCACCACGGTCAGCTGCGCCTCCACCGGCAACCTGGCCAACTCCACCGCCGCCATCGCCGCCCACGCCGGCCTCGAGTGCTGCGTCTTCATCCCCAGTGATCTCGAACTGGGCAAGGTGCTGGGCACCCTCGTTTACAACCCCACCCTGATGGCGGTGAAGGGCAACTACGACCAGGTCAACAGGCTTTGCTCCGAGGTGGCCAACACCTACGGCTGGGGCTTCGTCAACATCAACCTGCGCCCCTACTACTCCGAAGGCTCCAAGACCCTCGGCTACGAGGTGATCGAGCAGCTCGGCTGGCAGCTTCCCGACCACATCGTCGCGCCCCTGGCCTCCGGCTCCCTGTTCACCAAGATCCGCAAGGGCTTCGACGAGTTCATCAAGGTGGGTCTCGTCGAGGAGAAGCCCGTCCGCTTCAGCGGTGCCCAGGCCGAAGGCTGCTCGCCCATCGCCCAGGCGTTTGCTGCCGGGCGCGACTTCATCACCCCGGTCAAGCCCAACACGATTGCCAAGTCGATCGCCATCGGCAATCCCGCCGACGGCCCCTACGCCATCGACATCGCCAACCGCACCGGCGGCACCATCGCGGCCGTCACCGATGAGGAGATCATCGACGGCATCAAGCTGCTGGCCGAGATGGAGGGGGTGTTCACCGAGACCGCCGGTGGCACCACCATCGCCGTGCTCAAGAAGCTGGTGGAACAGGGCAAGATCGATCCCTCGGAAACCACCGTCGCCTACATCACCGGCAACGGTCTCAAGACCACCGAAGCGATCGCCTCCTGCATCGGTGCGCCTTACACCATCGAGCCGCAGCTCGCCAGTTTCAATGCCGCCTGGGAGCAGTCCCAGGCCTCCCATGGGAGCAAGGCCGCGCCGGCCTGAGTCGCCCGTTTCCCTTCCTTTCCTGCCCCACCGACGCTTTCCATGGCCATCCAGGTTCTGATCCCCACGCCCCTGCAGAAGTTCACCAACGACGAGGCCAGCGTCAGCCTTGAGGCCACCAGCATCGACGGTCTGCTCCAGGCCCTCGAAGGCCGCTACCCCGGCATCCAGGCCCGTCTGTGTGATGAGAACGGCAAGCTGCGCCGCTTCCTCAACCTCTACGTGAACAGCGAGGACATCCGCTTCCTCGACAACCAGGCCACGCCGCTCAGCGACGGCGACGAGGTGAGCATTGTGCCGGCCGTCGCGGGCGGCTGAACGCGCCCCCGCCGGGAGAGCGCCCCCCGCCGGGAGAGCGCCGGCAATGGAAAGAAATCCATAGGATCTGTCAACGATTGCAACCTGATCCCATGGGGCAGATCCAAGCGTCCAGGCCCCCCAGCCCCGGAGCCATCGCCGGGGCCCACGACTGGCAGTCTGAAACCCTGCTGTTCGACTACCGCCAGGCGGCCAACCCGATCCGTCCCGGTCTCACCGAGCCGATTCCGGAGGGCCGCTGGGGCCCCGATCTGCATGCCACGGGTCCAACGGCGGTTCTTCCCCTCGACCTCAGCGCCCGTCTCGGCTGCCCCTCCCCCGCCACAAGCCCGGCCCTGAGCGCCAATTTTGTGCGGATCCTCGGAGGCGAATCGATCGGGGTGGCCGCCAACGCCACCAGCTCCCTCTTCTACGTGTACCGGGGCTCTGGCCGCTGCCACTGCCTCTCCAGTGCCGGGGATGAACCCCTCGATCTGGGCTGGGGCCGTGGAGATCTGTTCGTCCTGCCGGCCGGACTGGAGCCTCGGCTGCAAGCCTCCGAGGAGAGCGTCCTCTACTGGATCCACGACGAGCCCCTGCTCACCTTCCTCGGGGTGCGGGCCGAATCCCCCCGTTTCGCCCCCAGCCATTACCCGGCCGCCTGGCTCGATGGGGAGCTGGCAGCGCTGGCAGCGGATCCCAGCAGCGCCCGCAGCAATCGCCTCAGCCTGCTGATGGCCAACAGTGCCCTGCCGGCGAGCCGCACCGTGACCCACACCCTCTGGGCCATGTACGGACTGGTGCCGGCCGGCGCGGTACAGCCCCCCCATCGGCACCAGTCCGTCGCCCTCGACCTGGTGATCGACTGCCAGCCCGGCTGCGCCACCCTCTCGGGTCCCGACCTCAATCCCGACGGCACGATCCGCAACCCTCTGCGGATGGAATGGGAGCCGGGCGCCGCCTTCGTGACGCCGCCGGGCCACTGGCATTCCCATGTCAATGAGAGCGCCCATCCGGCCCGGCTGCTGCCGATTCAGGACGCTGGGCTACACACCTACCTGCGCAGCCTCGACATCCGCTTTGCCTCCGGCCTGGGCGGCGAGGGCTGAACCGCCAGGCGCTTCGTGGGCCTCCACCAGGGCGCGGAAGCTGTCGCCGTCGATGGTTTCCAGCTCGATCAGCTGATTGACCAGCTCATCGATCAGCTCCCGGCGGGGGGTCAGCACCGCGATGGCCCTCTCCAGGGCCTCGCAGGCCAGCTGGCGCACCTGCGCGTCGATGCGGTTGCCGGTGCGCACCGAGGTGTGGGGGCTGGAGCGGATCCAGTCGCGGCCAAGGAACACCTCCTCCCCCTCCTCCTCAAGGGCGAAGCTGCCGAGGCTGGAGAAGCCGTAGCGCATCACCATGTCGCGGCAGATGCGCCGCACCAGCTGCAGGTCGCTGCTGGCCCCCTGGGTCACCTCGCTGGGGCCGAACACCACCAGTTCGGCGGCCCGCCCGCCGAGGGCCACAACGAGACGGGCCCGCAGGTAGGCCTTGCTGATCAGCCCGGAATCGAGGATGTCCTCATCGGGCATGGTGCGGGCGAAACCTCCGACGCCGCCGGCCCTGGGCAGCAGGGTCACCTTGTCGAGCTTGTCGGCGTGGGGCACCAGGGTGGTGAGCAGGGCGTGGCCGATCTCGTGATACGCGATCAGCCGCTTCTTGGCGCTGTCCTGCAGCGGGGCGGCGGTCAGCCCCATGGTGATGCGTTCGAGGGCGTCACCGATGGCCTCGTCATCCACCTGGCTCTTCTGGCGCCGGGCCGTGAGGATGGCCGCCTCGTTGAGCAGGTTGGCCAGGTCGGCACCGGAGAAACCGGGGGTGCGGCGCGCCCAGTCGGCCATCGACACCGCTTCGGCCAGGGGCCTGGTGCGGGCGTGGACCGACAGGATCTCCTCGCGCCCGGAGCGGTCCGGCAGATCGACGCTGATGCGGCGGTCGAAGCGACCGGGTCGCAGCAAAGCGGTGTCCAGCACGTCAAGGCGGTTGGTGGCGGCCAGCAGGATCACCCCCGAGTTGTCCTCGAAGCCATCCATCTCGGTCAGCAGCTGGTTGAGGGTCTGCTCCCGTTCGTCGTTGCCGCCGCCGATCCCCGCCCCCCGCTGGCGACCCACCGCATCGATCTCGTCGATGAAAATGATGCAAGGGGCCTTGGCCTTCGCCTGGCGGAACAGGTCGCGCACCCGGCTGGCACCCACGCCCACGAACATCTCCACGAACTCGGTGGCGGCCATCGAGAAGAAGGGCACACCGGCTTCACCGGCGATGGCCCGGGCCAGCAGCGTCTTGCCGGTGCCGGGGGGGCCGACCAGCAGCACCCCCTTGGGGATGCGGGCGCCGATGGAGGTGAACCGTTCCGGGGTCTTGAGGAAGGTCACCACCTCCTGCAGTTCCTCCTTGGCCTCGGCGATGCCGGCCACGTCCTCGAAGCGCACCGTGATCGCCCCTTCCTCCTGCAGACGGGGCTGGCTGCGGCCGAATCCCATCGCCTTGTTGGCCACCTGGGCGGAGCGCCGCACCAGCAGCACCAGGCCGGCGATCAGCAGAGCCACCAGCAGGCCGTTGGTGACCAGCCCGGCCATG
>Ga0247843_1004482_pt1 | contig 20835 bp, 18 predicted proteins | sample LaCruzMarch2017__FD_192420 | JGI IMG/M metagenome (GOLD analysis project Ga0247843, IMG submission 192420) | Freshwater microbial communities from meromictic Lake La Cruz, Castile-La Mancha, Spain - LaCruzMarch2017_8m | ecosystem: Environmental > Aquatic > Freshwater > Lake | place: Spain...
ATTAACAAAGGAATTTTTGCTGCATAAAGACAGAAAAGAAAAATGAAAAAGCCATCGCACAAAACAGCACATTTGCAAACCGCACAAGCCGACACACGACCTAAGTTTGCAAAAGAGCTGTTTTCTTGCCGACACACAAACAGAATATCAATGATTAAAGTATGTTAGAAGTTAGAAAAAATACCTACTCAAAGAATTATGAAAACACGTTTTTCCGAGAGTTTGCAAGACACTTACACAAATCTTTCACAGACAATGGTCGGTATGGATTACTAATTGGTAGCCCATTTTGTGAAATTGACGAAAGATTACAAATAGACGCTGTATTAATTACAGACCAAGTTGTTTGTATTATTGACTTTAAAAACTTTAGTGGTAAAATCAACCTACCCAATGAAAAGAATTTTGAAATGGGTATGTCGACAAATTCTACTGGCGACCAAATAAAAGGTGGCAGTTCAATAAACCCATTTATTCAATTAAAAAATCAAAAAAGACGATTTTCGGAAGTTTACAATAAGCACATACAAAAGGAATTAAATTCTGGCGACATATTTAATCCAAATCATACGGTCAGAATCATTTGTTTTCAAGAAGAAACAGAACTGAATGGAAAAATTCCATCCAATGAAGCACTTAATTTTTTCATTCTAAATAAAATAAACTTTCTTGAAGGGTTATTGGATATAATTGACGTTTCAGACAAAGATGTAAGCATTTCGCCAAATTCATATGATGCTTTTAAAAAAGTGTTCCGTGCTGACAAGTTTAAGTTTGACGACAAACCGCTTTAAGATAAATTAAAAGTGTTTGCCGATAAATCGGCAACACTTGATTTTAAAAAACTTTATTCCGACCAACATTCAGCGTTAACCGAAATTAAAACTTTTTTAGAAAATCCTGAACAACAAATTTTCGTTTTACAAGGAACTGCAAATAGTGGCAAATCTTATCTAATTCCTTTTATTCAGGAACTTGCCTACAATTTGGGAATACAGGAAACTGAAGTTTTTGCTTCATCAAGTCGTGTAGCAAATAACCTAATTACAATTGGAGGTTTAGAAAGAGTAAACAGTATTTACTCATACATCTATGGCGGACAAAAAAACAATAAACAAGAGGACGAGCAAGCCAAGGAAAAAGAGAACAACGAAGAAATAGACGAAACAAATGATTCCGAAGAATTACAAGTTGAAGAAATTCCTCTAAAAAACTGTGATAACGCAGACAACGCTTTATTCATCGTTGATGAATCGCAACTTGTTTCAGATTCCTATAATCAATCCATTGATTTAATTTTTGGAACTGGTTATTTACTAAAAGATTTTTTGAGTTTCACGAATTCAACAAATACCAAAAGAAAAATAATTTTCATTGGCGACCCTTTTCAACTTCAATTAGGAAACACGGATGAATCGCCTTTAAATCCTTTGTATTTAGAAGAAGCGTATAAACTAAAAACTAACGCGTACCAACTATTAGACAAACCCGATTTTTCCATTATCAATAAAGAAGCATTGTTTTGCGTTGATAAAATTCGTACCAAATATTTCAACTCACTACAATTTATTTCAGACGAAAGCTTTTGTTTTTTGCAGAAAGAAGATGTTACAAAGGTGGTTTCTGATATAATCCATAATAAAATTGAGTGTCATATTCTTTGTTTCAGTAACGAGGAATCACAAAAAGTAAATTATTGGATTAAACAATCAATAATAAAAAACGGACAAGATATTGCCATTAATGATTTAGTTCTATTTAATAACAACATTTCAATTGAAGATATAAACGACCCTTTTGCTGAACCTAAAAAGGTTTACAACGGTCAATTTGCAACAATTACTGAAGTAAGTAACACTCCTATTGAAAAGACAATAAAAACCAAAAAGAATCAAGAATCAACCGTTTTAACCTTTAGGGAAATTTCATTAACACTTAATGAAACTGGACAAAAAGCAATTGTTTTAAGTCTGGAAAACTATAGGTTAAATGCAAAAGCTGAATTATCAAAAAATGAAATTGTAGCGTTCAAGATTCTCTTGAACGCATACATTGCGGAATATCTAAAATCGAATCCGTTTGAGAAAACAAATGAATATTCAGAAATTCTCAAATCAGAAAATTATGTTTTTCTGGAGGTGGAAATTAAAGATTTAAAACAAAAACTTGAGAGTGGCGAAAAGGTCAAAACAAAATTAGATGAAAAAATCAAGGAACAAAAAAGACTGTTTAAATCTGCAAGTAAAAAACATCGTTCCAATATTGAATCAACATTAAGAAAAGACCCATCAACTGAGTATTATAAATTTAAAAACTCTGCATTGTTGCGATTTGGCTGGGCAATGACAGTTCATAAATCAATGTCTTACAAATGGCAAGAAGTAATTTTCAATGTAGAGAAAGCAGGAACAACGAACGAAAATCATTTCAGATGGCTTTATACTGGAATTAGTAGAGCAAGAAAAAAGGTTTCTTTAATCAATTACAAACCAATCAGTCCTTTTGACAAAACTGAATTTGTTGATAGCAATACTGCAAATGCCACAAACGAGTTTTTTTACATTGCCGAAAGCCAAGAAACCGAAAACCGTTTAACTGAATTTAAAGATTTTGTTTTAATTAAACTAATTGACACAGAAATCGAAAGAGTTGAAAATCTGAACTGGCAAGAACGTTACCATTTAAAAAACAATACAAAAACAACTATTATTTCATTCAGCTATAATGCTCAAGGGAAATTTAAATTTCCTACTTTGTCAGGTGGTGATACTGTTTTTGGCAATGAAATTATTGAGCATCTAAAATCAAAAAGCGTTTCCTTTGATTTTGGCGTTATTAAAGACCTTTGGAGGAAAACTCAATATGAATTACTTTCAAACATATTGAAGCAGAACAATATGTTTTTTAGTCAAATTATTCAAACTAATTTCAAGGACAGAATCAAATTGTTCAGCAAAGAAAATGATGAGATTGATTTAGAAGTTGATTATAACGGAGACGGTGCTTTTAGTAAAATCACTGCAAAGTATTATTCAAATCAAGCAATATGGATTGCTTTCATAGATGCTATTAACCAAATCAAAGCCTAAACTATGGCTTCATTATTCGACTTTAGTCAAGCTATATCTAAACTCAACAAAGAGAAAAAATTTGCTGATGCATTAAAGTATTTCAAATATGGCAAGAATGAATTCACACCTGAACAAATTGGATTGAACAAATACATCGTTTATGAGATGATTTCAGCATTAATTGAAACAAATCATTACGATGTTATCTTCACTTTCATTGAGCAACATAATATAGTTTTAGACCCAAAGAACTTTTCATATTTACTTAAAAAATTCAAAGACAAACCCTCTGTAAATTGGACAGTTGTAAATAAGTTTTGTGATTTAGTTTCTGTTGATTCACTTGACACGGAATGCAGAACAATCGAAGTTGAACGAAAAGGAGAAAAGAAACCAATGGAACTTGCATCAAGCAAAGAAGATTGGTATGCGGTAAAGACCAAAGCACTTTTTGAAACACAACATTATCAAGAGTGCTTTGAGTTATCAAAAAAAGCTCTTGAATCATTTGAAAAGTTCCACTATTCAAATGAAGTTTGGTTTGCAAGAAGGATAGCATTATCAAAAAAGCATCTTGGTAATTCTGCTGATGCACTAAATGAATTGCTTTTGATTCTTAAACGAAAAAAGGAATGGTTTATCCAAAATGAAGTTGCTCAGATTTACAAAGAAAATGGAGATTATGAAAAGGCTTTTAAATACGCAATAAGTGCAATTAATAATTTTGGCGACCTTGAATATAAAGTTGGACTCCTCGTTTTAATCGCTGAACTATTGGCATTAAAGGAAGAGAAAGAATTATCCTTTAAACATTTCTCATTATCAAAACTATTGAGACTACAAGAAGAATGGAGCGTTCCAAATTTTGTTTCTTCGGCATTAGCTCAATTTTCTTTTGAGCAAATCACAATTGAAAAATTGCCCGATTTAAAAAGAGAATTAAAAAAATACTGGAGTAGTTTTAATCCACAACAGAATGCACCGAGACAAAATACAACCCAAAGACAAACTGGAAAAATTGACAGGATTTTACACAATGATGAAAAGGGTGCAGACGGTTTCATTAAATTTGATAACAACAAATCAATTTACTTTCGAGTAAACACGACAGAGGAAATTATTAAAAAATTAGCTATTGGTTTAGAAGTAGAATTTAAAATATTACCAGCGACAGAAGACAAAAAAGAAAAAGCGGTTCAATTAAAATCCAACATTCCCAACGCTTCGTAGTCAAGCACATTTGCAGGTCGCACCAGCCGACACACGACCAAAACCTGCAAAAGAGCTTGCCTACCCAAACGCTAGGACAGAAAGACAATGCAGCAAAAATGAAGGAAAGGCGGTTTCAAGTTGCTAACGCAAAAATTATTACTACAATATTAGTAAATTAAATTTTTCTTTGGGTGTGTTAAAATCCAAAGTTTCTCTTGGCCTTTCGTTCAGTGCTTCTTGTACCCAGTTTAATTTCTGCTTGGTTACTAAATTAAAGTCTGTACCTTTTGGAAAAAACCCTCGAATTAGTCCGTTTGTGTTTTCGTTAGTACCACGTTGCCATGGGCTATGTGGGTCGCAAAAATATACTGCCATTTTTGTTGACACACTAAATTTTTTGTGTTGGGTCATCTCTTTTCCTCTATCATAAGTCAATGTCCTTTTCAGATTCTTAGGCAAATCTTTCATTTTTTTGGCAAATGCTTTTCTTACGCTCTCTGCATCTTTTTCCTTAAGGTGAACTAATAAACAATAGCGTGTACTGCGCTCTACTAATGTACCAATAGCAGATTTATGATCTTTACCAATAATCAAATCCCCTTCCCAATGGCCAGGTATAATACGATCCTCTACTTCCGCTGGTCGTTCGCGGATACTAATCATATCTGGGATTGTCCCTCTTTTTTCTGTCTCTAATTTGCGTGATTGTCTGCGCGGTTTCCGCTGACGTAAATAGGAAATCAACTCCTTCTTTAGCTCACCTTTAGTTTGAACATAAATGTATTGATATATGGTCTCGTGACTTACCGTTAGCCCAATGTCTTTTGTCATACGCTTCGAGATTTGATATGGAGACCAAAGTAACTTTAATTTTTCATGAATATAAAAACAAATTTCATCACTTCCCAGAATTTTACTTTCGCGCAAGTGAGAACACCTTTGCCGTTTCTTGGCCTGTGAATGGGCCGAAACGGCGCGGTATCCTCCCTGCGAGTAATTTCTGTAGACTTCCCGTCCTATGGTTGATGGTGACCGGTTTAGGAGAATTGCAATATCAAAATATGTATACTCTTTTGCCAAAAACATTCCTATTTGTTCCCTTTCTTCAATCGTTAATCTACCTTTATAATTCATAGTTCAATATAGTGCTTTTTAACAGTTTGATTTTTGCGTTAGCACTTTGAAGTCAAGTATGGTGTCTCTTGGAATGACCGATAACGGTTTGCAGCTACAAGAAGTTGGCGATTTCGAAGCACAAAACTGTCTGCCACCACCGAACTTGATACGAAGCACAAAGTTTCATTTAACCACTGAACCGCCAATTTCTTGTAGGTGCTGTTATATGCCGTTTTTCTTTCTGTCGTCATTTCCCACTCTTTCTTCTATTATCGTCTTTGCATAACATTTGGCAATTGTCTGCCGTTGTCTTTCCGCCTAAATGCCAAGGCGTAATATGATCGCCTTCCATTTCTTCAATTTGGTATTCTTCTGTGCAAACTGTGCAAATTCCTTTTTGTCTTTCGTATGCTTCACGTTTTTGTTTGTCGCTAAATGCACGAATATTTAGGAACCTTTCTTTTCTTGTCAAAACGTAGATGTAAATTCCTTTTTTGTTCTCCACATCTTCGTCTAGCATTAAAGTTGTAATTTCTACTTCAAGTTCTTTAGGGTCAAATTTTTTGTCTTTAAATTCATTGTAAAGGAAACCCCATTTTATGCCTTTCATTTCTTTGCGATACTTTGGGAAAGTTGCTTTTACCCAACTAATAACTGCTTGAAAGTAAAGCCAAAGTTCATTTGCGTTTGGCTCATGTTGGTTCTTTGACATATATTCTTTGATACTGCCTTTTGAAATCCAATCTATTGCAGTTTCAAGATATTCTTGTCTGTTTGCAGATCCTGTCAAGTATTCGTCACCAATTTTCGGTCTGCTATTTTTTGAGAAGTAGCGTTTGGCATCAGAAACCCAAGAACCTGAATAAACAGCATTTCTTAATTCTTGTTGTGTTAAAACTTTACCAGCTATATTAATTGTTTCAAACCAATCTAATTTTTCACTGTCTGTTCCAGAGCAGTAATAAACCATTAATGTATAATTTAATATTTGGTCTTGTTTGTCTTTAGGCAAATTATGAAATGCTAAACCATCGATTGAAAAATCTCCGTTTACATATCGGCAAATCGAAATCGTTCTTTGTTGTCCGTCTATTACTTCAAAATTTCCATCTTCACGAACTGCCCAATACATTACGTTTAAAGGAAAATCTTTTTGCAAAGTGTTTATTACAGCATTTCTTTCTTTTTCATCATAAACAAATTCACGTTGATAAGGTGGACGAATATCTAATTTGCCTCCAAAGCCAATAACTCCATTTTCTTCGTTATCTTGATAGCTGTTAGTAAGGGCACTGACAGATATTTCTTTTAGTTCTATTTTCATTTTTTCTTGTTTTTAATAATAATTCTCATATACGGAATAACAGCTTTACCGCTAGTGTCATAATATCCTAGTACTGGATGGTCTGTTTTAATTGCGCCTGTACCGCCACTCTTATAATAATCTTCAACAAACTTGGATTTAAGACCATTTGGTGTTAATTCCCTATAAAGATTGCCTTGACCTTGACCTATTATTTCAAATTGGTCGGGATTGTATTTGTCTAGGAATGTTACAGGTACACCCATATTACCAAAAAAATCGATTGGAATTTCCTTTGTTTTATCAACATTTATTGCATCATAATTATCATAAGTAGGATAATCTTTGGGATTATACTCCTTGTATAAAATTAAATCTTCGTGACGTTTGTTTAAGTCAAGATTTGTAAACCAAACCACACCAGAAACCCTAATCATTCCTTCTTGGTGGTTGCCTGCTGTTGCGTAATCTTCATAATGTTTATTTATAAAATGAGCTGCACCACCCTTAAAACCATAACCTAACCACATTTTATCATCCTTAATCAACCTAAAGATTTCTTTATAAGTTATTGCATTTTGGTGCCCAACTATTATAAATTTCTTATCGTATTCGATTAATTGAGCAACATATTCACGGAATAAAGAAAAGGGTGGATTTGTAACAACAATATCGGCTTCTTTTAAAAGTTCAATACATTCAGCACTTCTAAAATCACCATCGCCTTTTAATTTTTTTACGCCAATTTCGTTTGGGTCTGGAACTTTATTGTCGTTCTTGTCTCCTTCATAAACCAGATAGATTGCTTGTTCGGATTTATTTTCACTGAATAAGTCCATATCTTGATTTTTGTAGCAAGTTGCAATTAGTTTTTTAAGACCAAGTTTTTCAAAATTGTATGAGAAAAAGTGAAAAAAATTACTAACTCTTGGGTCATCACAATTGCAGTAAATTACTTTGTCCTTAAAATGACTTTTGTAGTATCTCAACTCTCTTTCAATATCTCCAAGTTGAGTATAAAATTCATCTTTTTTTGAAGTTTTGGCTTCTTGTAGATTTCTCTTTTTTGCTTTATCTGTCATTATGTTTTCCGATTTTTAATGTTTTCAAAGTTAATATTTTGTTCTTCTGTATGTCTCTTTCGTTACCTTTGTTGTGTCGTCCTAAAATGGCATATAACTTGATTATATACGAAACTAATCATAAAAACATCAAATCACAATAAATGACTTCAGTCCAGTTTTAAGTGGGAATTTAAAGATTTAACGTATGTGTATTTGTGACTATTGAAAATCTAATTGGCTTTCGTAAATCTATTACATAGCCCACAGGTTTTGAACTTGATCCTTTACAAGGGTTTTGGAGAGGCATATAACAAAAAAAAGTCGCCATTTCTGACGACTTTTTTGATTCACTTAGTAGCGGGAACAGGACTCGAACCTGTGACCTTCGGGTTATGAGCCCGACGAGCTACCACTGCTCCATCCCGCGATTTGTAGCCCGTAGGGGAATCGAACCCCTCTTTCATCCGTGAAAGGGACGTGTCCTAACCGATAGACGAACGGGCCAAGTGAATTCTTGGGGGTGCAAAATTACAAATACTTAGCGAAAAAACAAACTTTTATTTAAGTTCTTCGTATTTTTTCACAATTCCATCGCCCCACAATTCTTCCAACGCATAAAAATCACGCTTTTCTTCCGAGAAGATATGCACAATTACATTGTAATAATCTAACAAAATCCATTCCGACACATCGCTGCCTTCGCGATGCTTTGGCTTTTCCTTTAACGCCTTACGCATCTCTTCTTCAACACTGTCTGCAAGCGCATCTATCTGACGATTCGATCCCCCATGACATATTACAAAAAAGTCTGCAAACGCAGATTTTAATCCCCTTAAATCTATGGTAACAATGTTAATTCCTTTTTTTTCTTGCAAACCGTGTACAATAACCGCAGCCATTGCATCTGATTCAGTATCCATTTTTTGATTCATTTTTTCGAACTTTGCACAAAGTACGTTATTTTGGAACACATTCGCCTGATAGAAAATACAGATTCCACTTTGCTCTATTTTATAGAAAAGTGTGAAACCACCCAGCTTAAGTTGGTTGAGATTGTAGAAGGCATACAGAATTATAATAGTCAAGTTGTTGGTTTATACACTTTTAACCAAACAAATGGTATCGGACAGAGCAATACAATTTGGAATCAAGAACCATTTAAGAATTGCGCGCTTTCAGTGGCTATTCCAGTAGCGGATATTCAAGATTTAATTCAATTAAATAAACACCTAACACTCACTATATTAAGTATTGTACAAAGGTATTCCAATGAACCATTATCTATAAAGTGGCCAAATGATATTGTTCAAGACGGGAAAAAGGTTGCCGGTTTACTAATGCAGATATTTTCCATCAAAAAACAAAAGTTTTTATTTTTGGGGATAGGAGTAAACGCAAATCAAGTAAATTTTCCAGACGAATTTCAACATGCAAGTAGTTTAAAACTATTGAACCTTACAGAAATAGATTTAGAGAAGTTAACGAATGATTTATTTTTTCATGTTTCTCAAAATTCTAATCCATCTTTTTCCTTAAAGTTGGGTGAGTATTTCGATCAAGCCCTTTGGAAATTTGAAGAAGAAACGGAATTGGAAATTTTTAAAAGTAAAGAGTCAGTTATCATGAGGGCTAAAATTTTAGGCGTGGATGATTCCGGCAGATTAAAGGTTGAAATTCAAGGTATTATAATGAAATTTCATCATGGCGAAGTCAAAATAAAATATAAATTGCCGTAGTTTCAAACCTTTTCTTTATTTTCGTCTAACCCTTAAAAGAACCAATTATTTATGAATAGACGTGGATTTCTAAAAATCAGTAGTGCATCAAAACTCACTGATCCAGCTAAACTTAAGGTTGTTCGACGAACCAATACTGGTTTAAATAAATACACCGGCACTTGGTCAAAATCTGAAGTGAGTCATTTACTCCGCAGAACCATATATGGTCCAAAACTATCCGAAATCAATGGCTTTGCTAAATTGTCGCTTTCTGAGGCGGTAACAGCTTTATTAGATACAACTGACTATTCCTTTCTTCCACCAGTGAATAATTATCACAATAGTGTTCCTGATACAAATGTGCCGTATGGTAAAACATGGGTAAATGCGCCCGTGGACATTAATTTAGAAGGCCATAGGAAAAACAGTGTAAAATCGTGGTTTTGGTCACTTCCAGTCCGTCAAAAACCAACCATTATGGAAAAAATGATTGTTTTTTGGCACAATCATTTTGCAATTCAAATGACCAATACCCCAATTGCTGCAATGTGTTATACCTATGTTAAAGTATTGAATGATTACGCATTAGGCAATTTTAAAACGTTAACACAACAAGTTACTGTAGATCCAGCAATGTTGTTTTTCTTGAATGGCCGTTTAAATACCAAAAGAGCCCCAGATGAGAACTACGCACGTGAGTTGCAAGAATTATTTACATTGGGAAAGGGTCCAAACAGTAAATATACCGAAGACGATGTGAAAGCCGCCGCCAGGGTTTTAACTGGTTTTTCTGTGAATCCTACTACTACTCCGTATTCGACATTTTTTGTTTCTTCGAATCACGATACTAACGACAAAACATTTTCAAGTTTTTATGGCAACAAAGTCATCAAAGGTAAAACTGGGTTAACTGCAGGTACCGACGAATTAAAGGAATTGTTGGATATGATTTTTGCCGTAGATGAAGTTTCATTAAATATATGCAGAAGATTGTATCGGTATTTTGTGTATTACGATATCGATGATAATGCAGAAACCAATGTCATTGAGCCTTTAGCAAAAATTTTTAGAGATAATAACTTTGAAATTAAACCCGTTTTAAGAGCACTTTTAGAAAGTGAGCATTTTTACGATTCCTGGAATAGAGCCTGTGTTATCAAAGACCCACTCATGCATATTGCAGGTTATATTCGTCAATGGGAAATGGATTTTCCAGATGAAACTGATTATCAAAAAATGTATAAACTTTACACATTTGGAAGTTATTACAATGCAATTACACAAATGGACTTGGGTGATCCACCAAGCGTTTCGGGATGGGAAGCGTGGTATCAAGTGCCACTTTTCCAACGGTCTTGGATTACCTCAGACTCATTGCCAAAAAGAAATGAATTTCAAGACTATTTGATGTGGTCGTCTTATAAAGTAGAAGGTTTTTCATTTGGAGTGGATTCATGGAAAATTACCAAACAGTTTGCAAATCCATCCGACGCCGATAAACTCATAGAAGAAGCTATAGAATTTTTATTGCCTCTTAAACTGGAATCAAATCAAATCTCAACACTCAAAGAAATTTTACTACCCGGAGGAATTCCATCGTACAATTGGACAGACGAATACAACGCAGCAGTTACACCTTCGTATCCAAATCATGCCACAGCTCTAGTTTCAGCAACTGTGAAGTTAAAAAGTTTGTATAAATCTATCATGAACCTTAGCGAATATCAACTCGCTTAATTCCCTTATTATGAAAAGAAGATCATTCCTAAAAAAAGCCGCTACTTCTGCAGTTGTACCTGTTACTCTTAGTGGACTTGGCCTAAGAACCTATAATTCTACATCTCTTTTAAACGCCATAAGCAAAAGGTCTGCGGAAGGTAAGGTGTTGGTTATTATTCAGCTCAACGGTGGAAACGATGGCTTAAATACCATCATACCGTTGGATCAATATTCTAATTTGAGTAAAGCCCGTTCGAATGTAATTATCGAGGAATCGAAAGTTTTAAAGTTAAACGGATGGGACAAAACAGGTTTACATCCCAAAATGACAGGAATCCAAAATTTATTCAATGACGGAAAAGTGAATGTAGTGCATTCTATTGGATATCCTCAGCCTGATTTTTCGCATTTTAGAGCTACGGATATATGGATGAGCGCGTCCGACAGCAATAAAATTGTAACAACTGGATGGATGGGAAGATATTTAAATTCAAAATATCCCAATTTCCCTTCCAATTATCCAAATTCTACAATGCCCGACCCATTGGCCATTCAAATAGGATCTTTGGTTTCGCTTACGTTTATGGGGCCAACAACTAACATGGGGATGGCTATCACGGATCCTTCTACATTTTATAGTTTGGTTGATAATATTTCTCCTTCAGTACCCAATACACCTGCTGGAGAAGAGTTGGCTTTTATCCGTTTAATGGCGCAACAGACCAATGAATATGCGGATGTTATTAAAGGAGCCGCTGGAAAAGGTAAAAATCTTTCTACAAAGTACCCTACAAGCACAGGTAGAAATAATTTATCTGAACAATTAAAAATTGTAGCTAAATTAATTCATGGCGGTTTAAAGACACCAGTTTACATGGTAAGTATTGGCGGATTTGATACACATAGCAATCAAGTTGATTCTTCCTCATCTTCGGAAGGAGATCATGCTACTCTGCTGAAATCGCTAAGCGATGCTATTGAAGCCTTTCAAGACGATATAAAATTACTTGGAATTAGCGATAGGGTTGTGGGAATGACATTTAGCGAATTTGGAAGAAGAATTCAAAGCAATGGCAGTGGAGGTACTGACCACGGTGCTGGAGCGCCGCTTATTGTTTTTGGGGATGCAGTACAACCGGGTTTTATTGGAAATAATCCGTCCATACCATCAACTACAACCGTGAATGATAATGTTCCAATGCAGTTTGATTTCAGACAGGTATATGCTACAATTTTAAAGGATTGGTTTGAAATTTCTTCCAATGAAGTAGATTCTATTATGGGTAGCGCATACGATACTTTGCCAATTTTCAAAAATAGCATGTCAAATATCGAAGATTTTGCGGATTTAGTGACTCAAATTGGCATGGATGCCATACAGCCTAACCCAATATCACATGAAGGTACATTGAATTTCTCTACAGACAGTGGAGGATTCATTTCATTGAATTTATTCAATGCACAAGGTTCTATGATAAAAACATTTTTTAGCAAGGATTTATCAGCTGGTTCACATACGTATATTGCCAACTTTGAAGACATTCCTAACGGAAATTATATTCTTCAATTGTCGAGTAGAATAAAGTCGCAATCGCAGTTTATCCAAATATTAAAATAGTAAACCAGACTGATTATTTGTTTATGAAATTAGGAGTAAAACATATAAAATAAGGATTTTTTGACTTTTTTGTTGGTCATTAGAAAAAGTATCTTATTTTTGCACTCCGAAAATTGTCCGATGGTGTAACTGGCAACACGTCTGGTTTTGGTCCAGAAGAGTCTAGGTTCGAGCCCTAGTCGGACAACAAAAACGATTTGATGATATCCAGGATGGTCCTGTGAGACAGTAGAATCCAATTATGACTTCACTCATTCATCCCGTAAAAATTTTCGGGGGATCTGCCTCCCTGACATTAACCCAAGCTATTTGCGAATTTTATGGTTCTTTGCCTGGCGATTTGAACGTAAGTCGATTCAGCGATGGTGAATTCCAACCCAATTTTCAAGAAAGTGTGCGTGGTTGTGATGTATTCATAGTCCAAAGTACTTATCCAACAAGTGATAATTTGATGGAATTATTGATGGCCATTGATGCTGCAAAACGTGCCAGCGCAAACTATATCACGGCTGTTATTCCCTATTACGGATTTGCCCGTCAAGATAGAAAAGACAAACCACGTGTTTCTATCGCGTCAAAATTAGTCGCTGATTTATTGGGAACGGCTGGTGCTAATCGTGTGATGACAATGGAATTACATGCTCCACAAATTCAAGGGTTTTTTAATGTTCCTGTAGATCATTTAGAAAGTTCTATCATTTTCGCTCCTTACATAAGAACATTAGAACAAGATAATTTAGTCATTGCAGCCCCCGATGTGGGTGCTTCCAACAGAATCAGGGAAGTGGCTAAAATACTCAATTTACCAATGGTAATTTGTGATAAAGAAAGAAGAAAAGCCAATGAGATTGCGAATATGACCGTTATTGGTGATGTTGAAGGGAAAGATATTGTTTTAATAGACGACATCATTGATACTGGTGGTACACTTTGTAAAGCAGCTCAAATGTTAACAGAAAAAGGCGCTCGAACAGTTAGAGCACTTTGTTGCCACCCCGTATTAAGCGGTAAGGCATACGAAAATATTCAAAATAGTGTTTTAACAGAACTTGTTGTTACAGACACAATTCCCTTAAAACAACACATCGATAAAATTAAAATTTTATCTGTTGCACCCCTTTTCGCTCGTGCAATTCGCAATGTACATGAAAATGGCAGTATTAGCTCTTTGTTTAAGCAAGTGTTTACTCAACAAACTAGCTTGAATTTAAATGAAATCAAAGTAAAATAATTTATTAGTAGAATATATGAAAACAATTTTGTTAAAAGGTGAAGCACGTGCCGAAGTTGGTACACGCACCGCAAAAGAACTTAGATCTGAAGGTAAAGTTCCATGTGTAATGTATAGTAATGGTGATGTAGTTAGTCATTTTGCAATATATCAGGCAGATTTTAAAAATCTCGTTTATACCCATAACGTATACAAGGTATTATTGGATATTAATGGCGAAAAACATGACGCCATTCTTCAAGATGTTCAATTTCACCCTGTGTCTGAAGCCATTTTACATGCCGATTTTTTAAAGGTTGGTGATGATATGTTAGTTGTAATGGAAGTTCCTGTTCGTGTAGTTGGAAACTCTCCAGGTGTTAGAGCAGGTGGTAAATTGGTGAAAAAAATTAACGCTCTTAAATTAAGAGGGTTATTAAAAGACATGCCTGATTATGTCGATGTATCAATTGATACATTAGAGATTGGTCAAAGTGCAAAAGTTCGCCACGTTACAATTGAAAAATTGGAAATTTTGAATGCACAAGAAAATGCAATTCTTTCTGTTAAAACAACTAGAGCATTGATGCAAGCAGCTGCTGATGCATCTAAAAAATAATATTTATTTTTTCAATACTTTTAATGGCCACTTTTTAAGTGGCCATTTTTTTTGTCTTTTTCCATTCTAAATACCCTTTTACGGAGAGAATAATCAGAATTAAATAAAGTACTGAAGTTTGAAATTTTTCAGCATAATAATACATGGGAACATAAACTAGATCCACGACAATCCATAGGATCCAGTTTTCTAGATATTTTTTTGCCTGTAAGTAAATAGCTGTTAAACTGAATATAGTTAAACCACTATCAATCAAAGGATATTTTGGATCTTGTGCAATTTTTAAGTATAAATTGTACCATATCCACCATAAAATAAAAGAAACAATAATTGTAAAGAACCAATTTCTTATGTTTAATGTTCTAATTCCTTTGAAATCATTGCCATTTTGGACTTTTTTCCAGTTATACCAACCATATATTTGAAACAGAATAAAGACAACTTGTAACAAAGCATCTGAATATAATCTACATTCAACAAATACGATTAAATATAATATTGTGGCAACAATACTTATAGGCCAATTTAAAAGATTGTTTTTTGCCGCTAAATATACACAAATCAAAGTAAGTAGGGCAGCAAATGATTCTAAGTTAATGTATTGAATCATAAATTTTTCATTGTATTGTGCAATTCACGGTGCATTTGTCGCGTCAAAGTTAACTATGATAGATTTATAATTGCACCCAAACTTTAAGTGTTGTAAATTTGTTTAACTAATACTAAATGTTATGTACGAATTACCTAAACTAAACTACGATTTTAATGCTTTAGAACCGCATATTGATGCAAAAACGATGGAAATTCACCATGGTAAACACCATCAAGCTTATGTAAATAATCTAAATGCTGCAGCAAAAGATGCCAATATTGAAGGCTTAGAATTATCTGAATTGCTTGCCAATGTAAGTAAATATTCTCCAGCCATCAGAAATAATGGTGGTGGACATTACAATCATTCGCTTTTTTGGGAAACTATTGGCCCAAATGCTGGTGGTTTGCCAACGGGTGAATTGATGGACGCAATAACCGCTTCTTTTGGCAGTTTTGATCATTTTAAAGAACAATTCAATAAAGCTGCAACCACAAGATTTGGAAGTGGATGGGCTTGGCTTGTTGTTCATGAACACACTTTAGTGGTTTCCTCTACTCCAAACCAAGATAATCCATTAATGGACTTAGCAGATATCAAAGGAACACCAATTTTAGGATTGGACGTTTGGGAACATGCCTATTACTTGAACTATCAAAATAGACGTCCTGACTATATTGCTGCATTTTGGAATGTAGTAAATTGGAACAAAGTATCTGAATTGTATTCAAAAGCAAAATAAGATTATATTGTTTATTTAAAAGGTTGTTGCGTCTTCGTAGCAACCTTTTTTATTTATATAGCGGTATAAAATTCTGTTTTTTCAAAAGTATGACTGCGAATTATTTGAAAAGACATTAAAATTACCAGAATACGCGATACGCGCCTTTTTCCTAGGTTAAATCGACTACAAATGTCCAAAATATTTGTTTTTTCCCTCTCTGAAATAAATTTGATTATTTCTTGTTCCAACTTCCCAATTGTTAGTTTTGCCGGTTTGTTTCGCCTATGCATAAAATCAACGGTAGTTTTTGAAGCCAAAATACAATTGTCATTAACACGAACATAAACCCACCACTTCTCATCAGCCCCTTTCGCATAATAGGGTTGATGATCCCCCTTTAAAATTTTTACTTTTAATATGATTTTACCTTCAATTTGAATGGGTTTAACTTCATATTTTAACTCCGGTTTACAATAAAAGGATGCCGCCAGTTCTAACATGTGTATCTCTTCTTCAAAATTAATACCAGAAATACTGCCATTATCACGAACGCCAATAAGTAAAATTCCACCTAGAGTATTGGCAAAACTCACCATAGATTTTGCAATTTTTCTTGGGTCTTGAATAACTTGTTTGAAATCCAGCTGTACGCCTTCACCTTGCATAATAAGTTGTTTTAACTCATTAATCATTTTTCAGGCAAATAGTATAAATGACTAAATTGATCGAGTTTTAATACTTCATTCGCTACATCCATAAGATCTAGAGCTGATATTGATTGGATATTACGAATTGTTTCTTCAATTGAATTTGCTTTACCGTGTTTTAATATTCCCTTTCCAATATGCAAAATTAGACCACTCCTGGCTTCATTTGCCAAAACCAACTGACCAATAAGTTGATTTTTAGCTTGGCTAAGTTGTATTCTACCTAAAGCATCATTTTTTAATTTATGAAGTTGTTTTTCAATTAGTTCAATTGACTTTTTGAGGTATTTTTCTTCACAACTTAAATAACAATGAAAAAGTCCAGTATCTTCAAATGTTTGAAAACCACTTTCAATATGATAGGTGTAACCATATTTCTCTCGGATTGCAATATTTAGTCGGCTATTCATACCTGGACCACCCAAAAGGTTATTTAACAAAAATAATGGATAACGTTTTTGATTCGTTTCTGAATAGGTTGGAATTCCCATTATAGCATAGGATTGACCAAAATCTAATCTTTTTTCGACTCTTTGGGGATGTTCATACTTGAAAAGAGAAGAATTATTGGTTTTTTGAAAATCATTAAACTTAAGATTGTTAGAATGTTTATTCAAATGATTCACAACTCTTTCGATGGAAATATTTCCAACTACAACAAATACCATGTTTTCTGGATGGTAATATTTATCTACAAATGACAATAAATTGCTTTTAGATATACTTTCTACTGAATTGGAGTTCCCTAAAATATTATGAGCAATTGGATGGTTATTAAATACCAGTTCTTGAAATTCATCGTAAATATTTTCCTCTGGGGAGTCAAGATACATATTGATTTCATCTTTAATTACAATTTTCTCTTTTTGAATTTCATTTTCTATAAATGTCGAGTTAAATGTAATATCGGTGAGAATGTCTATGGCTCGTCCCAAATGTTTTTTCTGTACAGTTGCGTAAATAGCAGTTATTTCCTTTGTCGTGAAAGCGTTAAGTTCGCCTCCTACAACTTCTAAGTGATTTAATACATGAATTGTTTTACGATTTTTAGTGCCTTTAAAAAACATATGTTCTAAAAAGTGTGCCAAACCTGGCATTTCTCCATCATTTCTGCTGCCAGCATGTATTACATAACCACAATGTAGAATGTTTGTGGAAGGAGTTTTATAATGTGCTACACGTAGGCCATTGTCTAATGTATAAAGCCTATACTCTGAGCTACCCATTATTGCAAATTTACCTTAGGTTATCCGTATTTTTGCAAAATAAATGAGAATTGATTCCACATTAGATTTAGTTGCCGATTTAAAATCTTTGAAATACAAGAATGCGGTTATAACAACTCACCATAAACCTGATGGAGATGCCATGGGTTCTTCATTAGGTTTAAGCCATATACTCTCACATTTAGGCCTACACAATACCGTTATTACTCCAACGGATTATGCTGAAAATTTGATGTGGATGCCGGGGAATGAAAAAGTAATTATTTTTGAAAATAACGTCCAACTTGCTGAGGAAATATTACAAAAATCAGACATCGTTTTTTGCTTAGACTTTAATCAAATTGGAAGAATCAATAAATTGGGCGAAAAAATTGTCTCTACGAATTTGCCAATTGTTATGATTGATCATCATCAGAATCCAGAAGAATTTTATCAATTTGCCTATTGGAACAATGAATCTAGTAGCACTTGTGAACTTATTTTTGAATGGGCATCTACTAATTTTGGTGTTGAAGTAATTAATTCTAATGCGGCAAACTGTCTCTATACTGGATTAATGACCGATACAGGAAACTTTCAATACATTAATACTTCACCGCAATCACATAAAGTTGCAGCCGAATTAATGTCCCTTGGTGCCAAACATGTTTCAATTTACGAAACGATTTACCATTCGTTTACTTTAAATAGAAGCAAATTATTTGGTTATTGCCTTTATTATAAGCTAGAAATCTTGGAAGATTGCAAAACAGCCCTCATTTACTTAAATAGCCAAGAATTGTCTCAATTTGATGTAGTTACCGGAGATACAGAAGGTCTAGTTAATTTTGGACTTGGACTTAAAGGGATTGTTTTTAGTGTTTTAATTATAGATAGAACAGAAAGAGTAAAAATGAGTTTTAGAAGTAAGGGTAATTTTGCGGCAAATTTATTCGCTGCAAAATATTTTTCTGGGGGCGGACATATCAACGCGGCAGGTGGTCAAAGTGAAGAACCCCTTGAAGATGTAGTATCTAAATTCAAAACTGTAATTCAAGAATACAAGGAAGAATTAAATTTGATATCCTAATGAATAAAAAAAACCTCATCCTAATCATTATTGCCCTGATATTCATATCTTTAGGTTTTTATTCCTATAGAAATTTTTTTATGTACCATACCACAAAATCTGGTTTAAAATACCGATTTCTAGAAGGTGAAAAAATCGAAACTCCCTTGAATTCAGATAATTATTGCTTTGTGAATTATGCTATAATTGGTCCTGATGGAGATACCATTCAAAGTTCTTATAATTCTGATACGTTTGTGGAAGTACCATATCCAGTTAATCCCCAGAATGAACTAATGGAAGCACTACAAATGGCAAGTGCAGGCAGCAAACTTGAAGTCAAAATTTCCACCGATAGTCTTAAGAAAAAAGTATCAAGTCATTATAAGGTTCAGTTATTGCCTTCAAATCAATGGACAAGAGTAATTTTTGATGTATATAAAATAGTTTCAGCACAAGACTATTATGTATTTATTTCAGATAAAGGAATAAAAAGATTACAGAAAGAACAAAATGAGATTAAAAAATATATCCAAGAAAATAAAAATAAAGAACCTTGGGTTTTAGATACCTTGGCTAAAGTTTATTACCGCTATTCAAAGAATAATACGGGCAAAGATTGTCCAATTTTAACTCCAAATATGTTGCAATTCATGCCCAAACAATTGGAAGATGAGCTAGAGTTTGATGTTGTTGTAAGTCGTTTAAATGGTGATTTAGTTATTGATAGTAGAGTTGAAGGAAGAAAATACAAATCTACTTGGGAGCAATTTATAAATGAAATTAGGGCTTTAAACGAATTTCCATTTTATGTTAAACCCGGTTGTAACATGGAATTTTTAGTGACATCAAGTTTTGGCTTTGGCGCCAATGGAAGAATTGGTGTTCCAAGTTATTCGCCATTACACGTTCAAGTTTTTAATGTTAAAACAATAAAATGAAAAAGAATATTTTAGTTACTGGGGGCGCTGGTTTTATTGGCTCTCATTTGGTTCGGAGATTTGTAAATAAATATCCTGAATATCAAATTATCAACTTTGATTGCCTCACCTATGCAGGAAATCTTGAAAACTTGGTGGATGTCGAAACCAAAGAGAATTATCAATTTGTAAAAGGTAATATTTGTAATTTTTCTGAATTGGTATCATTGTTCGAAAAATATAGAATTCATTCTGTAATTCATTTAGCAGCTGAAAGTCATGTTGATAGAAGTATTTCAAATCCAATTGATTTTGTAATGACAAATGTGGTGGGCACTGTAAATCTTTTGAACGCATACAAACAATTTGGCGATGTCTTGTCCGGACGGTTTTACCATGTTAGTACCGATGAAGTCTATGGTAGCTTGGGAAGTGAAGGTAAATTTACTGAAGAAACTTCGTATGCTCCAAATTCACCATATAGCGCCAGTAAAGCAAGCAGTGATCATTTTGTTAGGGCCTATGGAGAGACGTTTAAATTGCCTTTTCTAATTAGTAATTGTTCAAATAATTATGGTAGTCACCAATTTCCTGAAAAACTTATTCCTTTAATGATTAACAACATTAAACAAAATAAGCCATTGCCTGTTTACGGCACAGGTAGTAACGTTAGAGATTGGTTATGGGTAGAAGACCATGCAGCTGCCATTGACGAAATTTTTCATAATGGCGAAATTGGAAATACGTATAATGTTGGTGGGAACAATGAATGGGACAATTTATCTCTAGTTAAAAAGTTATGTGATATCATGGATGAAAAATTAAGTAGACCTTTAGGGACATCTGCACAGCTAATTCATTTTGTTACCGATAGAGCTGGTCACGATTTCCGATACGCCATTGATGCATCAAAGTTGGAATCTAAACTAGGCTGGAAGCCAACAATTAATTTCGATGAAGGTTTTAAA
>Ga0247843_1004490_pt1 | contig 20792 bp, 7 predicted proteins | sample LaCruzMarch2017__FD_192420 | JGI IMG/M metagenome (GOLD analysis project Ga0247843, IMG submission 192420) | Freshwater microbial communities from meromictic Lake La Cruz, Castile-La Mancha, Spain - LaCruzMarch2017_8m | ecosystem: Environmental > Aquatic > Freshwater > Lake | place: Spain...
TCACTTTGATAATACTTTCAACGACTCTTTGTGTCTTGGATTGGACCCTACGGCATATGGAAATGACGTCGCCTATTGTGATTTCCCTCCAGGAAACTTTGCTGGTGGCATGAGCGTCAATGATCATACTTTTATCGGACATGACATTAATGATGCTGGACTGATTCGTGCCCAAATGTTTGGTACCTTTGGATGTGGAAATGCGAATTTACGCGTTCCGAATCAACCCGAGATGCAGCAGCATCAGTATCAACCTGAGATGCAGCAACCTCGAGCGGTACCCGTGAATCCCTACAAAAGCAACATGAAGCGGCCCCAGAATTTCGGCGGTTCTGATTATCCGCCAATGCAAGAAGTGGTCGTTCAAAATACGTCAGTACGGAGTGGATTGGGTGGCGATGACGCGTCTCAGTTCGATGATGCATTTCTCTAACCACTTTTTTTCGCGCTGATACATATCATTAGAGCCTTGGAGGTCCTATTGATTTATTGTCTTTACTTTACATTTGACTAAATTAGTACCAGAACTAATCGATCATTGTTTACATAAACAAGCTACGTTTTTATATTCCCTCCTCCAGCACCGTATCAGCCAATTCAACAAACTTATTTCTGGACGGGAAGTCCAGTTGAATCAAGGTGCCGAGTATTTCAGCACTAGTTACATCTTGCACCGCATTGAGTCTCAATTTTAATTCAGATAGAATCATCTTTGAGCCCAAGTCCGTAGTACTGGAAAAGACATCGGTCTATTGGTTTTGGCTAAGGTCCATAATATTAAATTTGTGTACTTGTCCGGGGATTTTATGGTGCACGCGCTGAGTTTTTTTTCTTGTGTTATCATTTTTCTGTTCGCGGCTCTGTTCGACAATGTATGAGGGTTATCCGTTTCCATTCCACGGCAGCCGCAAAGATTTTGAGTTTCAAAATTTATCGAGTCAAGATTAATAAAAAATATCAAGGATGAAGAATTGCATGACAGGGTATCCATTTCTTTAGAAAGTTAGTAGATTGACTTAAACGTCATTGGATGGATAACAACGTCATAAAGGGATTTTCTTGCTTCATGAAGTCCACCAATAGATGACCAATCAGTTGAAGGTGAGTTCCGATCAACATCTACCAATTGTTGACTGAGGGAAGAATAATTCCTCCAGCACCGTATCAGCTAATTCCACAAACTTATTTCTGGACGGGAAGTCCAGTTGAATCAATGTGCCAAGTATCTCAGCACTAGTTACATCTTGCACCGCATTGAGTCTCAATTTTAATTCCTCCAGCACCGTATCAGCTAATTCAACAAACTTAGTACTGGCTAGAGTCACAATTACTTGACGTTGGAGATTATTAAGATCCTTCATTTTGGGGTTTGCACCTACGGACTCCTTAAATAAGATCTTGATGAGGTGACTAGTTATGGTACATTCAAATTGTGCATTTGCGGTAGCGTATACTGAACATAGAAGTAACAGTATCTGATAAGCCAATGCCGAAGAGCAAGTGAAGCAGGTTGATGGCATGAACTGAACAGTAGTAGGGGCATTGGAGCCCGTTAGGCAGTCATTATTCAGGCGGTTCCATGCATCTATCCGCCGATTTAGTTCATAGCACTCTCTCTCTGCCTCACGCATTTGCGAGTACAGACGATTCCTTTCCTCGGCAGGCGTGAGTTTTGTTTTATCATCGTTCTTTCCTCCATCACCACTCCCTCCTGTTGTTGCTCCTGTCCCACTCTCATCTCGAGTCCTCGCATTAATGTTTGCACTCAGCGCATTAAGAAGGTCCGAGGCATCCGCAGAATCAAGACCTCCGGGACCAGAACCAGCGCTCAGCAAGGCTTGTCTTAACAAGTCACCCCTGCTACTGAATCCTTCACCCCCGTCAGCTCGAAGACTCCGTGCCAAACTAAGCAAACTTCTTGCTCTGCTGGATGAGGACGACGCTCTCTCTGCTGATGAGCCTTTGGTACCCTTTGAACCAGACTTTTTGTTTGTTTCATCTTCATCATCGGCACCTTCAGATTTAGGCATGTACCCTAGAAGCGCCCGCTTGAGGTGTGGCCCATAAAGCACCATCTCATCTAGATTTTCCATATAATCACAATTCTTGCCGACTGTCGCCCTCTTTTTCAAACTGGTTCTCAGATCAGATTGACGCTTATTTGCTACGCGTAACATGGCCATGCTACGTTGGAAGCCATCTTCGTCTAGAATTGCTGTTGCATTAAGAGCAATTCCGGCAGTCAACTCATATGTAAAACTTCCCGCAGTGCAATACCCACACTCAACACATAAGAAGGCATCCAAGGAGTCGTAGTTAATATGTCTGCACTTTCTACATTGAAATGCTACCTCGCCACACGAACCACATACGCCATGGGCGTTATTCACTTGCCTTGTACATCGTGGGCAGTATAGAATGAATGATCCATCAGATGCCCGTTTGTTGCTTGCTTTCTCAAAGAAATCCTCATAGATAAATTTTAAGTTTGCCACAATAACAGGTGTTGTGAGCTTGCACGTCGCTTCTGTAGCACCTCTCGATAAAGTCAGTGTGCCACACCTTTGCCAAATATTCGTGTATTTATCGCTCTTCAAAACATTAACATCGGATACCTGTCGTGGGCTGTAATAGACGCCAATAGATTTTACTAGACGACCCCTCGGATCACTCACAGTCACATGAATCTGCGACAATGCAATTCTGAATTTAAGTTGATTGTGCGAAGAGAACTCAGAGCTGACACTTGCATTGACACTTGACTCTAAACGTCCTCGCTGATATGGTCGAACTTGGTCTGGCAAAATCATTCCCTGTACAACATCTGAAGTCGTGACTTTACCAGAGCTGTCAGGCTTTTTCGTGTTGAATTTTGTTGTCTTCTTAGGCATTTGCCTCTGGCAATGAACACAGTTCGAAAGATTGCAGATTATAACGTCCATCTCATTGTCACTCTTGGATGAGAAGCGTTCATTCAACACGGTCATCTGACTTATAAATGACTCCGCAATACACAACGATAAAGACGACAAGTCCAGATCTGAACCAAAACTGTCCACGATCATTATCAGTAATTCAATAAAGTTCTTAGATACGATGCCATAAGCTCCTACCTGTTGGAATGGACCCTTTATCAAACATGATACAAGATGCTGTTTATCGGATACTGACAATTGATTAGCAAGCTTTCGTGTCACTTTGGCCGCCACAGCACGTAACTGCTTTGATCGTCCATTAAGTACAAATTGCTTGACGAATGCAATGAGATCATTTACAGTAAAGCATTTGTGCAGGCATAGCTCTGGACAAGATGGACAGGTGTCTAAAGTCTTATGACCTCCGGTCAGTAAGCCGTCAATGTCGTCAGGAGGGAGATTGACCACGCTTGCAGGTGAGGTTTCATCACTTAGAGCAATTTCAAGAAGCGAGAGAGCCTTCACCTGATTTGATCCACGTAGCGATGAGCTCAACCACATTAACGATACTATGGGAGGTCGGTGGTAGATCTGATCAAGCATATAGAGACCACCTTCAAAATTTTCCGCTGCTGTACTTTTCGCAACATTAAATCCAGGTAGACCGCAAAACTTTCGCCAACTGCTTACCCGAACCGCTGCTGAAAGGAGCTCATCAAGAACGGTTCCTATATTTGCCTCGGTTGATGTCGTGTACTCATCTTCTGAAATAAGGTCTTCAACTCCAAGAAGACCGGATGCTGGAAGACTATCAAACATTACTTCTTCCTCTCTCCAACTTCGGCCACATTGCCTAGCCTGCTCGCGCACGATCAGAGCCGAATCAAGAATGTCTTGTGCCCGCTGAAAGAGCTTACGGAACTGGATACCAAAAACGTAATGGTCTCGAACTCTATGGTACACTTCAATCCGATCGCCACAAAGGCGTTGCAGCATAGATCTGGCGAGTCTTACTACTGTGGTCGATGTTTCCATCGACGATGCGCTGCTTCTACTAATGATCTCGCACAGTACCGAAAACCAAACATGGCACCACTTTGACGACCCAGTCGTAGGTGCTATGAGTGAAAACAAGTTTAGAGAAGATGAGAGGAATGAATCTTTTGCTCCGTCGTCAACGGAGGATAAATCACCGCTGATCGAATGAGATGGAATCGGTTTTAGTATCCCGAATTTTTCCAATGCCAGGAATACCCCATCCTCTTTGTCCTGTGCTCTTTCTACATCAGTGATAATTGATGTGAAAAGCAAGTTGGAAGCACCCTCATTAATCTGAGCGGTCGCAATAGCACCTTGGTTTGTCTCAAATTGGTTGCTAACAAGAGAAGCAAACTGTTCTTGTAATGAGGTGGAAGAGAATATTCTCTGGAGTTCCATTTGTACTGGGGCAAAGATTTGTTCATTGTGGGAGACTAATTGATTGACATTTTGAGAGGGAGAAACTGGACCAGTGTCATCGGACCATTTGAAGTAATTGCACCTCTTACTTCTGTCTAATCCACACACATAAAACCGACGGTCCTTGTGGACACCATGGGAGCAGCGCCTGCGAACAGCAGGCATTTCATGCTCACAGACAAATCTTGGGTCTGTCTTGCTCTTGTGATTGGAATGAAGCATATTGACACCATCCTTTTCATCATCTGATGTTGCAAACAATAGAGGGACATGAATTATTTCGCGATTCTGTCGAACCAGGCCAGCAAGTGTACGCAGACTCACAACAAGTTTACTACAATGCTGTGAGAACTTGGAGTCACTAGTTTGGCAAAGTTTGACAAGTCTCGCCAAATTTTGGGTGAAAGCTAGCGCCATTTCCTTTCCTCTTGCAACCTTGAGTTCTTCTGTGCACGAGCCAAGAACTACATCAAGAATAAGTTGCAAAACGTACACCGAAGGAGGCGAGGATTCTTCCGTGGTACTCCTTGCATCAAAAGATTTAGTCATCAGCCCAAGAAGCTTTGTGAACAGATGTGACTTGAAGCCTTCCGTTTTTGCCAAATTTATGTCGTCACCCCTCTTATTGTCAGACGAGCCCATAGTCTTAAGCGCTAGACCTGCTTTCTTTGCGTTTTCAGCTGATAAAGCACTTGATTCAGCGATGGGTTTAGAGACCATCCTCCATATTGTTCCACATTTCATGTCCTCATTACCTAATCCTAACGTACGCCCATTAATTATTATCGGGTCTGTCTGACCATGCGATTTTGAGTACTCCATTCCTGAGTCGTAACATCTTTTGCAAAGATCAATATCTGCCTCGCCCCCCAGAGTGAACCTCTGACTAGTGATAGGGAACACCAAACAAGAGTCACACTGATAAGTAATGATGCCTCCTCCTTCACCAGATAGTTCTCTTTCGGAGCTAGGAATAGAAAGCGTGCCACTTCGTTTTGTGTCCGCACTTCCAATAGCAGTGGATATAGCAGCACAACATGCCTTGATAATTTCGAATGAATCTACTACAAGATATTCAGACAAAGTGTCAAACTGCGTGATGCAATTCAAAGGAACAGTGACATGTGCGGCAGTGGAGCATGCTAACTCCAATAACATCAGCTCGGAAACAAGCTGAGCAGGCTGAAACAGGTTGAGGTTTGCACCAAGCATGGCCTTAAAGTATTGAAGAAGATCAAGTATTCTTTTCCCTTCTAGAGCCAATGATGTCTGCCAAGAGTTCTTCTCAATCAATGAACTGATAATGTCCATGTAATTACTACCCCGCACTCGAGCGATGGTGATTGTGGACGAAAGTATAATAATCAGCATTTCAATGGCACGATTGATCGTCACCTCTTCCTTAGATGAGATGATGTCCGAATCCTCATACTCAGTCTGAAGATACTTCGTTAAATTTTGTAACAGAGACATGATACCACTCAGTGTAGCCTCGTCGATCAAATATGTTCTTTTTTCGATATCGCCCTCGGCTTCGCTTAAGAACTCAATAGTCTGATGGCGCAGTGATCCCTCTTCGGCTGACTCTAGCGCAGTTTGTTGTATGATGTTGCTGATGGTCTCTTTGCTTTCAGAAGACAGAGGACTAGTCTTGGTTCGACCCGTAATTTGCGTCAGACACGTCAATGTCTGAATGTATGCCACCAAGTTAGAGTTCTGCTCCTGAACAGATCGCTTCATCGAATTTAACAGAGATTCTTCCTTCGAATTACCATCCGAGACAGGCGACAAGTGTGCCAGCTCACTTCGGGCGCGAGCGTACACCTCAACTGAGTCAATAATAGGTGCGCTGGATGAGTCTACATGGCATGAAGATATCCATATAGTAACAAAACCATTCCTCACGGCTAGAAGTATCTCTTCCTCTGTAAGAATGTAATCGTACCAGCGTTTCATGCTCAGCTTCAGCTTCATGGATCGACCCGAGCCCATCACAATAACTTCCTTCGGAATCATGTCCGGCATAGAACCAACCAATATCCTAACAGCGACTATGGCAAGACTTTGATCTTGAAGACTTGCAGTTAAAGTGCATCCCGCGCAAGAGGGACAAATCACGTAATCAGTATTGTTCAGTGACAGTTTTCTCTTGATCGTCTTTGGGTCTTTCCCCGCAAAATCTCCACCATATGTAAGTGCCTCAAGTTCACTTGCATTGATTAATTGTTCAAAATACCCTATCTTCGGTACTTGATGCTGTAAAGCCTGTCGGGTGCTATCGGTGCCCGCTCCATGAAGATGTTGACAATCTTCTCCGAACCAGAGAAGCGATCCACTCGACGACAACAAAGTCAAAAAGGCTCTTTCGTGCACACGACCCTCTTTGCTCGTTCCACTTGCATCATCGCTTAAAAGATATGGACAAGAAAATGTACAAGAGCCAACGAAATTATAACTGGAGATGAAACCAAGTCCTGCGCTGCAGCTCGATGGCCACGATAGCTCTCTCACATAGACATGATTTGCATTAAACTCCAAAATCAGCGCCATAGGCTGGTTTGAGCGGGTAGATCGTCCGACGCATGCAACTCTGTAAAATAAGTCCTTGTCTCTTGTGACGGTTCCAAGCTCTTGAAAATGTGTATATGGGCCCAAAACACCATAATGTCCGCCAAGCTCATCGGCGGCGATCATATTGGGCAGCAATTCAAAGCTACCGCATATAGCTCCATCCTCGTCAAGAAGCATGGCGATACAGCAGGATGAGACACATTGATAGAGCAGCAAGTTTGCCTGTCTAAGGTATGCTAGGTAAACACCTTCGCCGAACGTGGTTGCAGTAGCTCCTAATACGCCTGGCTCTCCTCCACTATACCTCCTGATACCAGCGGAGGGGAATGAAAGTCCTGCACCAATTTCAATATAACTCTCGCCATGATCCTCTAGATTTCCTTCTTCGTCGATTGTGAGACTGATGAAGTACAACCGCCCGGTATCGAGGAGTAAGGCTAACTTTGTGTCAATGACAGATCCATCATCAACCATGAGAGAGCCAACTAATGTGGCGGACCTGATAAGAACATCCTCATACGCAAGGGCATAATGAGTTGTTGCATTACATGTGTTGTTTTCTGCCCGTTTCAGATCGAACACGTGAACCACTGCCCCACAGACCGCAACGACCTGAAGCTCTGACTGGGGCATCCAGTCACACTTAACAATGTGCTCACATTCCTCTGACGGTTCTAGATTCAATTTCAGATCAATTATTCTTTCAAAGGATCCAAAGTTCTTGGAGACGATTGCTACGCACGCCTTTGAAACACCCCACAATAAGAGATGCCTATTGTTCACAGAATTGACGACCATGCCGGTGATGAAAAATTTCACGCTATCTGTCCCAAGTATATTTAACTGGGCACGTGATAGGTGAGAGGCTGGTGAATTATCAACATGGCGAACATTTACCGATGGAATAGAGCTGCAAAATAATACAGAAGTCGACTCCGCAACGAACAGTCGCCCTCGGTTATCAGCAGCAATGATCTGTACATGTGAGTCATTCCTTGCCTTTCTCATCGAAGAGGACGAGCTAGAAATCATTCTGGACTGCAGAGTGCTTGCCTTTGCAGCACGAATAGGAAGCATGGGGCAAGTCCCACCAGAACGAGTTATCGTGAGTGGTTGACCTGATTTTGGTCGAAGATTGGGACCGGTAATTGGTTGGGTGGCAGAAGTGCCGCTAAGAATATCTGATATGTCAGTAAAATTAGAGCTGGAGGATGACTTGGCTTGATAATGCTGATTGAAAATCAGTAGGATGGAGTCTCTCCAATCCGACTTTAGCGCTTCAGTGACCATATTCTTAAGTGATTCTTTGCATTCCGATGAAAAGTGCTTCACCATTACCTTAGTGAATGCATCAGAATCCTCATGAGCTGGTTCTATCGATTTCGCCTCTTTTATGGCTTCAGATTGGTAAATATCTCGAACAGTGTCCTCGTCGGTAACAGGAACTAAGCATTTGCATGGAGTTCTGTTTTGCTCAATGGCAGTAGCCACCTCAGCACCGCAATCACAGAAAAAAGAAGACTTCCTACTGTAGCCTACATCATGACCCTTGTGACAAACCCTGGCACATAATGCACAGCAGCCTTTATCCCACAGTAGACCACAAGTGTAACAATTGTACCAATGCTGCTCGGTAAAACCCTCGCCAGTCTCAATAAAGGAGCACATCTTTGAAACCACTTTGCCAGTTTTCAACGTAACACTTACATTATTCGGTGATGCGACGCTGTCAACTGTGGCAGCTGCACTGGCAGAAAAGTTGTTGATTGATCGATCTAATCTCGCAACGCTTTCGAAAAACACCTTTGCGGTCTCAATGCATTCGTGCGCTGCATCGTTACTCCCCTTCTGATTTTCCTTCAACAAAGATACTATTCCACTACCAGCGGCATCTAATGAACAAAACCGTGATGCCAGTAGGCACAAAAGCCTCATCAAGTGATGCTGTGTTGAAGACCTAGCCCATTTATCCATACAATCCAACATTTCATCAAAAATGATTTTGCACCCCTTACCAGTTGTTATGCCGTGCGGTGCACAACACGCAATATGGCTGATCAAAGCAGCACTTTTCACAGACAGAATCAGACTTTCTTCGGAAGGATTATTCGTGTTGCATAGAAGGTTCTTAGTAAGTTGACGAACGTCATCTTCTGATAATTCGTCCAACAAAGTCGCAACGGCAGCAAGCACATCATTTGTATCACCACTAGTCGTACCGGAAAGAGGTGAACACAGATCATTTAATATTTCAGTAGAGAATATTCTTGAACGAAAACTCAGACCCTGCTCGAGCAAAAGAGATAGTAATAACCTTGTCGGGTCGATTTTGGGACTTTTCGACATCATAAGAGTCAGTTCTAACTCAGTGCGACTCCCTATTATCTTTCCAACTTTCAACTTCTTAACACCAAGACATGACAACAATACCATCTTCTTATCAATATCGAGAGACTCGTCTAGTGCAATTATGTTCATGCCGTCGTCATCAATTTCCTCTCCCGGGGTGTCTGCGAATTGTGTCAAGGTTGTTTCCATAATTGCATACGCTAATGATTTTTGAGACTCTGACATACGCTCGTCCGTTTCATTTTTGAGCCATTGCATCAAATCACCAACTGCATGACAGCAAGTCATCGCCGACCATAGAGAAACCAAATCATTGAAGTCCGATGAATTTTCCATAAGGTGGGTAGCAGCTGCACGAGATGTCAAACGAATATCCTCATCGTGAGAGGAATGGGCAGCAACGCATGCCAAGAATGATAACGCGTCTTTCACAGCTACCCCTATTGCCTCTCCACTTTTTTCATTAAATTTAAGCATCTTCTCTGGGGACCTTCCTGAGCTCGACGAGAATATGCTGCCTGGTGTGGGTTTATCCTCGCACAACGAATGTGTAGGCTGCCCCTTACCCTCGTTGATGCCAAATCTTAGCAGGGCGCTAACTGGGACCATGGCGTTGACTATACTAACAAGAACTCGTCGCCAGCGATGAACCGAGGCGAGAGTATCTAAAACTGGCTCACTTGCTATTGTTGAGGATCGGATTTTCAAAGACGAAGCCTGTAGCACTTCGGACAACATTAGTTCCCACTGCCCATTGGCACGACGCTCGCCAGGAAACACCTTCCACGACTTGAATAAATTAGCCCCGAGTATTTGATGAGCAGAGTTTGCGACAAGTGCATCTCCTGCCAGCCGCTGCTCACTTGATAGCGAGATAAATAATGTTGAATAGACAGAAGCATCGATTCCACACAACGATGCGACTTTGGAATAATACGATTCACTCAGGTCCGTGGGATGTTTCTGCTGAGCGAAAAATAGCTGGACTGCAATAGATTCCCCCCCTTTTATCGTCGTATTTCCTGCCTGATTCAGCACGTCTAAAACTTGCCTCATTGCGTCGAGGTAAGACTTCCATATCTCCATGCCAAGTGCAGTCAACGACAAAAGTGCACGGTTAGCAGAATCAACAGCGACAGATGGAAGAATGTCATTTCGCAATCGGCAATTCGTGTCCAACCAATCAGGGTAGCAAGGTGCTGCTCCAATTACCAAGCATGCCTCGTGGAGGCGAGTCAGTGCATTCATTCGCGAAATACTTCCACCTGCAGTAGTGGTATCATAAATTTCCAAGTCCGAATCCACCAAAAAGCGATCCCTAGAAGTCTTAGGCGGCGACCCACGAGATGATGATGCACCTTTCTGTTCCCAGCGGAATCCCATATCATTAAGACCTGGGCGACAATGCATGCTTATAATAAAGGAGACAAATATTGGCAAGGCTTCATAATAAGCGAACATGGCTGATGTGACAAGCGATTTCTTGCCTGCTTCTTTTATCAGAAACGCCAACATCTTCTCTGCACTACTCAATCCCCGTAAAAGATTCTCCTTCCGACGATGTGGTGACGCACTATCATTATAAGATGGATCATCAAGATTGTGCAGCTCGCACATGTCCACCCTTGTTTTCATGATTCTTTCTTCGACACTCAACGACTTTAGAACTGTTGCAGATGTGGGGCCATCCCAAGTTTGAGACCTCCAAGAAGACAATTTGGCAGCGGCATTCCATGCACTGAGGAGTAAGTGGCAACCATCATTTGAAGCGCTTTCAAACCCAAGGGTGAAAGCCATGAGGATTACAGCTGACATCGCTTTGTCATCATTTTTGTTTTCTATCACTTGTGAGACAGGGTTGGATAGCATTTCGAAGCTAGAACCCGTATTGGGACAAAGGGGCGACTGCCACACGGCAAATATCGACTGAAAGCTCTCATTGGAAAAGATGGCACGAGTTTGGTCATCCTCAGATTGATCTTGTACTTTAAGTCTGGGCAAGCTGTAGTTAGAAGCTTCCACCTCCTTGACCAACAATTTTGCAAGATCAGGCCGCAGTACTAAATCAACAATACAAGCACACAATATGATTGCCCGGGCAATGAATCCAGTTTCTCCATTATTATAAACATGATACAATTGCATTCCTTTATGCAATATACCAATCAAACGCGACATAATTGCCTTTTGACTCACTTCAGGAAGTATGGAAACTGCTAATGCAAACAATCGTGCATCACGAAGTGAAAGAAGGAATTCGTCAGATGTGGTCACGATAAATTCTGAAATCTTAGGTGGATTGGATAGACCCCCGATAAAATGGCCCAACCTGTTCAAAAAAGCATTGCACAGGAGTTGTATCGCGACCGAGGGTACATCACTTTGTCTAGTAACATTTGAGAAAAATACTATTACTTGTGATACCAATGCGTGCTGTGCTGCAGATACTGTGCGCAGGATATAGGGAAAATGAGTCAATACCTCGGCCAAAATCTGGGAGGAAAAAATATGTAGCCAGCCGAAATTTATATACTCACGATTCAAGGGCCAGAGATAATGATCCTCTGGGTTGATCGGTTTGCTCCCCGAAATAGTAATACTGGTATAACTAGAACCAATTCTCTGGGACCGTTGTGACTCCACTGTAATGATACCAAGGAATAACTCTTCTATATTTCTTGTGTTACCCACCCCTAATCCTCCTCCGCTTCCGATCATGAGAGACAACTGAATATGACACACCCACAACTGCCGTTCCCACGGTTCGAAAAGATTATCTGAGCTTGATTTGAGGCCGCTAATACCGGTATTGAATTCATTCTTAGCAATGTCTAATCGCCGGCGAACTAAATTTTCCTCTAAATTATATCCCAGCCTAACAATTTGAAGTACCATGTCCATGGAAAAACACCCGCGGAAGAATAGTCGGATGCTATGTGCACTCGATTCTGCTTTATCACATATTGCTAATATTGAGACAGTTGACTTGGCAACATACGTCAACGAATGAATGAGAGCTTGTAGAGCATCTGATGCTAGAACGCATTGGGTGTATGTTGTTTTTGGACGAATCTCTGGTCCAAGCGTTTCCAAAACTGATGTCATAAAATTAGCTTTCCTTTTCTTCTTCTTCGCCGTCGTTGATAGCTCTCCGCTAACAGCATTATTGTCAATATGCAAATCTTTCTCAAGGTCGAAGTCATAACATAACTGAATGATATCTACAAGTGTCTGCAAAAGGGATGATGTGGCGTTGCTACATGAGACGCTTTCAGAGCTGGCAGTGTTGATAAAGGGAATCTGAGCTCGAATAAACAATGCGAGTATATCCGCAGGATTTGTTTTTTCCGATAATGATGACGACGCCGCGTCGACAAACTGTACATTTTCAGCAATAACATCAAGCGGATCGTTGAGTCGATAAGTCATCATTACGTCGTGTGGCAATTCTGCCAACGCAATCGTCGTTGAACTTGCTGCCGCTGATGTTCCTGTTTTGGCCACGCCCGATAAAAGTCTACGCAGGCACTCCACGAGCTCAAAGACAGCCATCGACAGGAGTTTGGCGTCAAAGGCAACATTCACATGATCTTCTTGCCCTTTCTTGTAATTTTGTGAAAAACATCCCAGCGCCACCGCCGAACTAATCGCTATTGTGATCCCATTACCATCGTTGGAACTTACCAAGAAGGCACTCGACGCTGCTGCACGAGCAAGAGTTTTGATCGTTCGATGCATGAATGGATAATAGAACTTCGGGAAGGAATTACTGCTAAATTGCTCCTTCTGGTTACTTGCAATTGTGCGCCGTCTCATGGTTGGACCAAAGAATGTATCATCATCATTGACAAGGAAGACACCTTTCTTGCTACTACCACCGCCATCACTGGTCAAATTATCATCAAGGCACAAAGACTTGTAATGACATTCAATTAAGAGCTTTGCAAGAACTGAAGTCACATTACGTATATCAGGACGTATCCATACCACCTGTGGATTCGATCCACGTTTGGGACTACCAGAGCTACCGCCACCTCCACGAGGTGGACTGGTGTCAGTTGTAGGTATATTACCTCTCATGTCCATGTCACTACTCTGAGTCGGTTGGGATCGTTTACGTGAGCTGCGTCGAGTGTCAGGTGGTGCAGCAACCTTGGTAGTTTCTGCACTGGTAGTTGCGACTTTAGAACGTGGCTTAGAATCGTTTGACTTGTCGTCGTCTTTATTACCAACCACTGCACCATCACCAATTACTGCCTTGACATATTCATCCATCCATCCAAAACTAGGAGGGCTTAGTCCGCCCGTTGCACCAGCATCGTGTACTGTATCAACCATTACCGACACGAATATGACAAGCGCAAGACTACCTGAAACATCTCTACTACTACTGCGACTAACAGAAGTGATCATATCCAATTGTGGCATCAGTTTAGTGGATATGATAGCGGATTTGACAATTTCTTTCTTTGTCTTCTTCCTCTTCTTTGCTGTATCCACTGGTGGTGCTGTCACTGCTTCCGGAGGCGAACGTTCGGTGGCGGCAGTAGAACTACGGTCACCCATAATAACATCAGTGGTGGTGGTTAAATCAAATACATTCTCCCATGCTTCTGCATTCCGTAACATTTCGGTGCCCATTTCTAACATTCGTCTTTGGCCGGAACATAGCCAACCAAATGTCAACACGGCCCATCGACGTATGGATACATGACAATCAAAAGAAATATGATTCTCCTTCCTGGTGGATAATAGTGACGATAGTTTGGAATAATCTTTTGCGGACGTTTCATAATTCATCTCGGTCATATTGTTCTTACTGCTGCTGCCTTTCTTGCGACTGCCGGACGCAGTAGAAGTGGAAGATGTCTTACGTGTCTTCTTTGGTGGATTGCCGCTACTACCATCATCACTGATACTCTTGTTCTCCACTATCTTATTATTATTACTATATTCCTCAAGAACAAACAATATTAGCTTGGAATTCTCCTCCTTCTTGGAAAACACTATTTCTGTAACATCCTGACAGAGTTGTGCTAGGTGTTGGTCCGATTGTGCAACGTTGTTGCCCCCTCCTTGGATGGTAGTACTCCCTGGTATATTGTCGTAATAATTTGTCAATATACATCCAAGGAGTGAATCCCACATTGCAATGGTATCGGCACCCATGGTAAGATGTGCATGTCCCACAGCCGAAGATGACAAGTTGATATGATCAGCAGCAGCAGCACCACCACCACCACTCCCTCCTCCGACGGCGGACATGGTAGTAGAAAAGGGATCATACATTGATGACGATGACGACATTGTTGCTGCTGTACCTGTAGTAGTTGCTGGTAGCGACGTTGTCGACAATAATGATGATGTGGCCAGTAGTTTTGGTTTAGGCGTAAGTTGGAATGCCATTTCAAGTGTAAGCAATCCCGACCAAAGACATTGACGTAGTAGTAGTAGTAGTGGCGAATTATCGACGCCAGCATCCCCATTACTACTATTACCATTACTATTATAAAAAACATTATTTGGTCGTGATTTACCCAAAGTCTCGAGTCCGTACAATGTACCCATGACACAACTTGTTAATGCTCTACCAACGATGGATTTGGCGTGTGACATCATAATACGTTTCGTTTCGGCGGTCATGGTGCCGCCAGCAATAGCACCGGTAGCAGTGGCCCCACTTGCGGGCGATATTGATGATGATGTCACGGTCGATGTTGGCAATCGTGCAGTAGTTCCAACATTGCCGTTGTTATCACTAGTGACATTCATTTCATCATCAGTTTCTAGACACGAAAAGTAGCTGGCTTCTCCTCCTCCGCCGCCGCCACCCTCTACGGCCCGTTGCGACGACGTTGCCGCGCCAGCGGGGCTCGTACCACTACTAGCAGCAGTAGAGGCAATGATAGGACGGGATGACTTGGCCTTGGTAATATTTTCTAACATATTACGATCGATAACAAGACATGTCATTAATGAGGATGATAATTGTATGAGCATAATTGCAATACTATACGATGAAGACGAAGAAGTGACAGTTCTATCCTCGTCGTCGTCGTCGTCGTCGTCCTTCATTGTTGTTGTTGTCTTTGCTGGTGCTGCTATTGGATTACTTTTACTACCACGTTGCAGTGATAGTAATTGCTCGAGTAATATATTAATAGCATGTGTCGTGGCCATGATTAAATGTGCATCATCGCTCCCATCGTTAGTAGTGGCAGTAGATACGATGATATTCGACGTGATATTATTTGTTGACGATAGAGTTGGCATGTCATCATCTTCCCCCCCATTCTTACTCGCCTTCTTCTTTCTACTGCTGCTACTTGAGGATTCCGATGCGGATGTTGTTGTTGCCTTCTTTCCCTTTTTCTTCTTTTTACTTCCAGTCATTGTCACCGTCGTCGTCGTCGTCGCTGTTGTGGCAGCAGCAGCAGCAGCAACAACAGTAGTTGATGCAACCGTTTCAACTCTCGTTCCATACTTCTTTATTTGGGTTATCGGTTTGTTGTCAGTACTACAACTACCACTACCACTACTACTACTATTACTATTCTTGTTATCCTCCCCCGATATTGATGCTGCATATATTGCCAAATTTCGAGCGTAGTAGGAGGAGGATGTCATTGCTGCTGCCGTTGTTCGTCCAACATTGTCATCTCCATCGTCTTCATCGTCATTGTTGTTGTTAAAAAATTGCGGTTGTCGTGCGACGTAGGCAACTTGTCCCCCCACCATGGCACGTAATGCCGCCGTACATCGTGATCGGTTCGTGGATAAACGTCGGATATTTTGCAATAGGTTCGATAGTAGCGATGATGATGATGATGACGATGTCGGTAGGTCCTTGATGTCGTCGTCATTCTCCTCCCCTCGTTTGAATGCCGTCGTCGTCGTCGTCGTCGTCTGTTTTGTACTCCTGCCCTTTTTTACTTTCTGATGCATTGTCGATTCGCCGATCCCACCGCCGCTGCATTTGTTGTGTGCACAGAGTATATAAAAAAGCACGGAGAATAATATATGTTTCAGGATTTGGACACGACAATGTGCGGAATTAAAAGAAAAAAAAATATATTTTGGGGTCTTGGGGAACAGAATATTACAATCAACCAACAACAATTTAACACGCAAACACACACTCGAAATATTACAGTCGCGGGTACACAATGTTCCCAATTGGGGGGGGGAGGAGACGAGGCGGACGGGGATCGTCTCTCTCGTCATCGTTGCCCCAGCCAAGCGCACACCCCGTCAAGACAGCACCCACTCGCTGTATACCGATATACATTAAAATCGATATATACGACACACACGACTAAGAATATATATACCGGTCCAAAGGAGGAGAAAAGGCATTACAAATATCACAGCGGAGACGAGAAAAAAAGCATATACGCACGCATACCTGCCGGGTGGAGGATTCGTTCCTACTTCCTTGGCCGTCATCGTGCCACTATCATCGGCAATGACGTCGTCGTCGTCGTCGTGCTTGCGCTTCGATCGACGACGGGGTGGCATTCTTTTATTGATTGATTACCGGTAGAGGAGGGAGTGCCTCGATCCGGCAGGCAAACAGTCTGGCCGTAGCAAGTTTTTTCGTGGGATGGCGGGTTTGGAGGCGCCAAATGTTGATTCTTGCTCTCGAGGACCATCAATATGACGAACGACGATAGGAACGACAACAACGTGTACGCTGCTAAAGCTGCTCTCCTCTGGAGTAACTATTACGAGGATGTTACGAAGGTCGATGAGGACTGTTGTTATCGTGAGACGAAGAAGTGTCGAACATCCGCCTACGACTTTGTCGAATTGACGCCATCAACGGCCGAACAACCTCTCTCCTTTCATCGATAAGCGGCTGCGCATTCACGTAGTAGTAGTATCGCATCATCACTGTGCTTTGCGCGAACGAAGCTCCTTGTCTGCTTGGCGCTCACATGTTGTGCTGTCGTGTTTTATTGCTAGTACTGCCGCCACCAATGACGATGGCAATGATGATGGACGAAGATGATCATCCTGCCCGACAAAAGCGTCGCCGCCTCTACTATATTACTACTACCACGACGGCAACAAATGACGGGTAGTAATATGATTGCATTCACGACTTTACGCGAAACTGCCATATATGCCAAACCGTCATACGCAAACATCGCTCGACTACGGCAGAGCATCATGGCCCATACGGGATTACAAGATGGAAAGAAGTTACCGTGTTCATCGAATATATACGTGATGTATAACACGAAGATTAAAATTCAATTTAACGCGTGGAACGAACGCACGAACACGCTTTATACGATTTGGTACACAATCTCCACATTTACATTTTCATCGAACGTGTGGTTACATATATATATTTACGGCAATTTGCAACATCGTACAAATGGCATCATGTTACACCAATTTTTACTCATGATATCGCTGATCGGAATGGATGTATTGTGGATGATGATAGTGGCCTAACGACCGTTTGTTGAGTATGTACTCTTGATGGCACTATACTAATATATATAAATGAAATGCAAAAAGTGTAATACTAATGGCCAATTAAGTGGTGTTCACACAAAGTATGTACTCGTGATTATAGTTTGGTACGTGATAATGCCAACTCGGATTGTACGGTACGAGAATGAATATAACGACTATATGAAGAAGAAGAAGATGATGATGATGATAACAACATCAGAGTTGGGAACTGCTATCATTTCATCAACCGATTTTGTCGATTGTGGTGAGATGTGTGTCATGTGGTATTTTTTTTTACAGCGAAGATTCTTGTATTTTTGTGTACCCCACTAAAAATATAATTACTCAACCATCTACTACTAGAGAGAACATGTCTAACTTTACATTTACATTATTTTGAATATTGTCGAGATAGCATATATTGTACATATTCCACTCGTATATTAATAACTGGATCTGTTTTACCCACAATATTAACTCTTACATCACCAAATATGTTACGATTGAGAGATTGTTCTTGTCTCGTACTTGTCCTTGTTGTCATTTTTGTTGCGCCATCTCCTCCCATAACTTCTCCTTTACCATTATCATCGCAATTGTTGTTGGTCACACTCCCCTCTACTAATGATGTTTGCGGCTGCTGATCCTTCTCCTCCGTCTTCTTTTTCGCTACTACTACGTGAGTAATATGATTGTGCTGTTGTGATACACTAAGTCCACTAAGATTATAACAGCTATGATAAAAATCACGTGACTTGGATGGTTTGTCACGTAATCCACCATTCACATCTTGTGCACAAAGGAGGATGTATCGTTGGAGCATATATTCATCGAATAATGTTGTTGTTGGTCCATTTTCTTCCTCGTCTTTGTCTCGTTTGTCGTCGTTGTCCGATCCATAATCTTCTTTGCCACTATCAGCTCCTTCCTCTTCTCGATCATCAGATTGCCGTTGTTGTTGTTGTAAGTAATTATTCATAATCACTATAGCACCACCCTGCCAGAAGGAGTAGCATCCATCGACTAATTTATTCGTACGTCCGGCAAATCCGCCCTCGTACGATAATTGTTTCGAACATGCCCAATATAGGAATGTTTTACCATTTATCACGTCGAGCTTGTTTAATATGCGTAATGATGCTATGGCGCAAAAGGCATACCCGCCATGTGCCTCATTATACGTCTCGGCACCAAATCCACCCTCGTAAGTTTGACAGGATGCTATATGCCGTGTTATGGATATACATTGTAGTGGATTATTAGTCGTAGGTGGTGTAGCAGCGTTGGTGGTGAAGGTATCATTATTATTGTTGTTGTTGTTGCTGCTGCTGCTTTCGTTGTTGATGTCAATCAATTGTAGTAGGTAGCAGGGTGCCAATATACAGTAGGTAGCACGTACATCAATTTCTCCATCATGTTGCATACGAAATGCAGTCGTTGTTGTATCATTCACTACTGCTGCTGCTGCTGCTGCTGCTGTTGTTGTTGTTGTTGTTACACGTAGTGATAGGAAGAATGCATATAATTTTAATCGTATATTAGTAAGTAATTGTTGTGCCTTTCTTCCAGCTATACTGTATGGCATGTAATGATTATTATCATCATTATCATTATTATTGCTGCTGCTGTATCCTCCTTTTCCTACTCTATCCCCCACTGCTGCTGCTGCTGATGCTGATGATAAAATTACAGTCCCACCCAATCCAGCAACAATACTTAATGCCAATACGGCAGCATATGTTGCTGCACAATGTGGCATTTGTGCTGGACCACCACCAAATCCACCCCCCTGTACAATAACAGTGGTACTGTCCTCATTGTTGTTGTTATTGTTGTCGTCGTCGTCGTCAGCATGCTCCTGTATGCTGCTACCATCATCATGGTTGCCATCATTATTACTACTTGCCATGGTTGTTTTTGTTTTTGTTTTTGTTTGCTGCAATAATAATTGTTGTATTCTAATATCCGACTTGATACTACTATTATCCAATGATATATCCACATCGGTCCAACAATATTGTAATGTTGACACCACGCGTAATAATAAATTATGCTTCTCTTCCAACAACATACTGCTACTATTATTATCATTCTGCATGCTTATAGTTTTCTTTGCACCACTTTTGTCATCGCTCTCATCATCGCTCTCATAATTGTCATTGCTTCTATTGTCATTGCTTCTATCGTTGTTGTCGTCATCGTCGTTGTCGTGAAAGTAGCCTAATATATCCAACGAATGCAAACACCAATATACCATCCACGGATGACTGGCGTCCAAACTAACATAGCCACGCGATAGCGGGATCGATAGCGCCCCATGGAGGTAGGTCACATGTGCGCGTCGTAATAATCGTATGGCGTGCGTATCGTCCTCGTCGTTCGAAGAAGAAACTTCATCGTCGCCACGAACGTCGGGAAATGACGATGCGTCGGTCGTCGTCGTTGGTTTGCGCGGCGGTAACAGGCCGACGAAACGCAAATGATCCAACTTGCTCGACGCCAGGGTGGACAGGGCGACGAAGTACGGAACTACCTCGTCCATGGTCTCGCACTGTGCGCGCGTTGTTGGGGTGGAGAGGATGTATGGCGAATGACGACGATGATGAAGAGGAGGAGGAGGATGTTGGGAGGATGGTAGTGATGATGATGAGTCGACGTTGTTGCTGTCATTGTCGGAGGACGACAACGATGTTGATGACGAGGCTGACATCATGGTTCGAAATGAAAACAGCTTCGCTCGGGCTTTTGGAGGTGTGGTGGTACAGGGTGGTACGTGTGAATGCCGGGGGGGATGCCCCCCCGGACCCCCCTCTGTTGGTGACGTCCGGGCTCATTCCCCCTTTCTTTGTTTTCTCAAGAAAGTTTTTTGGCGAATTAGCGGGAAAATATATTTAGCGGGTTGACCATTAACCCTTTGTCTACCGGACGTACTTTACGTAGACAATTTAGCTGTTTTTTCCCGCTGAATTTCGGGCGATGGACTTTGACCATGAATATCGCCCCTACTACAATGAGTTAGGTCCTGGGTAGAAA
>Ga0247843_1004491_pt1 | contig 20785 bp, 13 predicted proteins | sample LaCruzMarch2017__FD_192420 | JGI IMG/M metagenome (GOLD analysis project Ga0247843, IMG submission 192420) | Freshwater microbial communities from meromictic Lake La Cruz, Castile-La Mancha, Spain - LaCruzMarch2017_8m | ecosystem: Environmental > Aquatic > Freshwater > Lake | place: Spain...
CTTCGAACCAGCAATCAACTGGTGAAAAGGATAAGTACGTAGCTTGGGATGCCAAGCTCGCATCGACAGCCAAACCAAACTATCTTTTGCAAATCGCTCTCTACGCCGATGCACTCAAAGCTCTAGGAATGAAATCAGAGGGTGAACCTGGAATCATTTTGGGCTCTCGCACTCTTGAAACCTTTGAGGAATCTGAGATTGTGCCAGCTATGCAGCAAGCTCGAAAAGAACTAGAAGCTGAAATCAAATCCTTCGATGAGAAAACCAAACTTGCCGACCTCACCCTTTACTGCGACACCAAAGACTCCTGCAGCGTCTGCGAGTATCCAGCCCTGTGCGAACAAGCCAGATTCGATGTTGACCACCTGGTGCAAGTTGCTGGCATCAACCGCAATCAAATCGAAAAACTCTCCGCTGTTGGAATCACAACTATGACCTCGCTTGCAATAGCAACCGATGATCAAAGACCGAGTGAGATTACAGCTTCCAGCTTTGAAAAGATTCGCCTGCAGGCAAAGCTGCAGACGGATTATAGAAAAACTGGTGAGGTCAGCTTCATCGTTCTACCTGATCCGGAAATCGCGGTCTTGCCACCGGCATCGCAAAACGATGTCTTTTTCGACATGGAGGGTTTTCCTTACTTCCCAGAGAAAGGCGGCCTTGAATACCTGTTTGGAAACACGCTACGGAGCGGTGAATTCGTGCCGTTTTTTGCCCACGACCGAAAACAAGAAAAACAAGCCTTTATCGACTTCATGGAGTTCATAACTAAGAAACTCGAAGCAGATAAGTCAGCACATGTCTATCACTACGCCAGCTATGAAGTCACGGCTTTGAATCGCCTTGCTGCTAGGCACGGAGTCATGGAAGCCCAAGTTGCGGAGTTGGTTTCCTCGGGCCGGATGGTTGATCTATACAAAGTAGTAAAGGGATCCATCATGGTTTCTCAGCCGAGCTATTCGATTAAGAAACTAGAAGCTTTTTACGAATTCGACCGAAAGAGCAAGGTGCTCGATGCTGGCGCCTCAATTGACGAGTATGACTACTACCGTCAGCAAGTGGAGCTTGGTGATGAAGGTGCCGAAGAAACACTGAAGCAGATCACCGATTACAACGAAGACGACTGTGTTTCAACAATGGCGCTTTATAACTGGTTGGCCAGTATGCCAGGAGCTCACTCTAGGTACCAAGAATTTGAGCGGGCCAAAGATATAAAAAAAGTCCGCGAGGCTAGAAGCCAAGCAGAAAAAGAAGACTCCCCCGAATCAGCCAGAGCCCGCAAGGCTGAGTTCGAACTAGAAAAGCTAAACAAGAAAACCGCTCTCTTGCAAAAAGCCCTAGATGGTTGGGCCTGGGGTAAAGATGTGGATGCTGACTATCGAGCAAAGATTTGGTTGGCACTTACTCACTCAATGCTTTATTACAACCGCGAGGATGTAATTCGCTGGAGAGACTGGGCAATTCGTAAGGATGCAACTTTTGATCAATTGCATCGAGACCGTAAAGCTCTTGTGGTTCAAGGCTGCAGAACAGAATCCAACACGGCGGACTTTTTTGGAGTAGACCCAGAAACCAAAGTGAAATTGGTTTATCGATACGTTTTGGAGCCTGGCCAAACTAGCTTTCTCAAAAAAGACCAAAAGATATTTGTTCGCTTCAGCCTTGGTGCAAATCAACAGGACACTGATTACGGGAAAGTTCTATCGCTGGTTGGCGATGAGCTGATCTTTGAACGCGATGCCACTTACGCAAATATGTCACTTGTTCCAAACGCAATCTTTGAATATGAGTGGGTACCTCCTGGCCAAAAACCTGAAGTGGTTGGGGAACTAGTCCAAGAGCTAGTTGGGCTTTGGGGCTCCCCTGCCCAAGAGCCTCAAATCAAGCACCCGGCAATGGATTTGCTGATGCGAAATACTCCAAGACTGAAATCTCTGCCAGGCCTTCCAGTGCCAATGGCCGGGGATTCCTTGTCAGCGATAACCGAAGCCGTTCTGGATTTAGACACTTCAGTGCTTGCGATCCAGGGTCCTCCTGGATCGGGAAAGACCTTTGTTGGCTCGAGGGTTATTGAGGAATTAGTCGATAAAGGCATGAAGGTGGGAGTTGTTGCCAACTCCCACTCCGCAATCGAGAATCTGCTCTGGGCATGCTTAGAAGCTGGTGTATCGCCTGACGCGATGGCCAAGAAAACTCAAGCAGGGGATAAGGAAGCCAAAGGTTGGCTAACTCCAACGACAAACAAGGTTGTCGGTTCTTGGCGTGCTGGAAACTCCGGTTACGTTTTCGGTGGAACCTCGTGGAGTTTCTGCGCGAAAGAGATGTTTGAAGATCAGTTTGACTACATCTTCATAGACGAGGCAGCTCAGTTTTCACTGGTTGATGCAATTGCGGTTAGTGCTAATACCAAGAACCTTGTTTTGCTAGGAGATCCAAGACAGCTCACTCAGGTTGTTCAGGCTATTCACCCAGGTGGTGTTGATAACTCTGCCCTTGGTCACTACATGGGAGATGCTGCAATCCTAGAAAGCTCCTCCGGCTATTTCTTGGATGTGACAAGAAGAATGCATCCTGCAATCAATGCACCGGTAAGTAACTTGAGCTACCAGAACAAACTTCACTCCCACCCGGACACTCAAGCGAATGCTGTTGATGGCGTGGAGCCAGGACTAGTTGTGGTGCCGGTCGAACACAGGGCTAACGTTTCAAGCTCGATCGAAGAAGCAAAGGTTGTGTTGGAAATTGCTCAGGCGCAGGTAGCAAAACTTGGAGCTTCAGAAGTTCTAATCGTCGCCCCCTATAACGCTCAGGTGGATCTGATTCGAGCGATGCTGGATAAGGCAGGCTTGAACGAGGTGGCGGTTGGAACAGTGGATAAGTTCCAGGGCCGTGAGGCAATGGTGGTTATCGTGAGCCTTGCAGCTTCCAGCGCACTGGATGCACCAAGGGGACTTGATTTCTTGCTAGATAGAAACCGTTTGAATGTTGCTCTTTCAAGAGCCAAAGCAAATTGCTACCTCGTATATTCGCCTTCGCTCACAAAATCTCGCTTCAGAAACATTGAGGAGCTCAAATCAGTTTCGCGATTAAATGGCTTGCTCGAGCAAGCAAGTTTCCCCAGCTAGCCTCTGGCTGAGGCCAATCCCTGTTCTGGAAGTTTTTAAGTGCTAACTTGGAAAGCAAATGGGGATTGAATACTTACTAATTGCAGCTGGCATTATGATTTTGATTGCGGTGCTAGCTCAGCGTCGCATTCTCCAAAAGCGCCTGATTGAAAACAAAGAAGCCCTAGCCGGAATCAAATTGCAGGATGGGATCACCTTTGAAGTTGGGCAGGTTCTGAAAAAAACCCCGAGGCTCAAAGGCGATGGAACATTTAAGTTCAAGACCTTGGGTTGTATTCCCTTCGCCAATAACTTTGAAGCAGTGCGGCTTGCAAGGCGCATTTACTTTGTTGATCCAACAGCTGTTGAAGTTTTGCTACTTCCTGACCCATCCAATCTCGAACGGAAGCTTGCTGTTGCGGTCACACTGGATTCCAAGGTGCTGGGATACGTCCCAACCCAGGAGGCAGGCGAGATGCATAAGTACCTCCTTGCGCACTCAAGTGGGGTTCGCGCGATGGCCAAGATTTATCTTGGCTCAAGACCGGAATACAACGGCGTGATGTTGGATTTTGCTAAGCCTTTGAGGCTCGAGCCAAAAAGAAAGTCAAAGTAACGCTCTTGGGTTTGCCTGAACTTAGTGACAACTAGGCTTGAGCAATGACTAATTGGTTCGATAGATCAGAGGAAATCACCTCTCGCATTCCAAAGGGCTTCATCTTTGGAGCCGCCACTTCCTCTTGGCAGATTGAAGGATCCAGTCACACGCGAGGTAGATCTATCTGGGAAGACTTCTGTGATGTTCCTGGAAAAATTCTTGATGGTGCTGGAGCAGACCCGGCAACCGATCACATCAATCGCCTAGAAGGCGATTTGGATCTGCTTGCAAGGCTGGGCGTTGATTCGTATCGTTTTTCTGTTTCATGGCCACGTATTTTGCACGAAGGTCATGGTGCGGTTGACCCAAAGGGTCTTGAATTTTACGACAGATTGATTGATGGGTTGCTGGAGAGAAACATCAAACCAGCATTGACTTTGTATCACTGGGATCTACCAAGTGCTCTTCAGGCTAAAGGTGGCTGGGCCAACAAGGAAATCTACGAGCACTTCGAAAACTATGCTGATGTGCTTTCTTCTATATTCGCCGATCGAGTATTCAGCTGGGCAACTCTAAACGAGCCTTGGGTAGTTGCATACCTCGGAAATGCCGCTGGTATCCACGCTCCAGGACTCAAAGATCCAGCGACCGCCTTTGAAGTCTCTTACAACCTGATGGTGGCAAGCGGTCGAGCAATGGAAGTACTTCGCTCAAACAAGGCACAGAATCCAGGAATTGTTTTGAACTTGACCACAATCATCGGAGACGACGACAAGATCTCAGATGCCGTCACCCACATCGACAACTTACAAAACCGCTTCTGGTTGGATTTACTTGCTGGTCGAGGAATTGCATCAGAGATTATGGACTCTACCTCTGAGTACACAGACTGGAACTTCGTCGAAGACTCAGGTCTCAAGGCAGCAGCAAACAAGATTGACTGGATGGGTCTGAACTACTACTCACCCATGAGAGTTGCATCAAAGCCCGCTCAAAACATGGGCTACGTCAATGGCCAATCACCAGCTCTGTTTCCAGGATCGCCGCCGGTGCACTTTGTGCCGCGTGAGCCACAAACCGACATGGGCTGGGAGATTCACCCACCATCACTCACAACTACCCTGACCCGCATTGCTAAAGATCTTCCAGGGGTTCCTCTATACATCACAGAAAACGGTGGCGCTTTCCCAGACAGGCTAATTGACGGTGTCGTCAACGACACCGACCGCATTGATTACTTCGCTAAGCATTTGCTAGCAGCTCTGGATGCCATGGATCAAGGAGTTGATCTTCGCGGATACTACGCCTGGTCGCTGATGGATAACTTGGAGTGGGCCGAGGGTTGGACTAAGAGATTTGGAATTGTTCGAGTCTCAGAAGATGACCTTACTCGAATCCCTAAGCAAAGCTTCGAGTTTCTCAAGAAAGTATTTGGCGAAAGAAACTAGCGAAGGTTCTTGCTATTCGCCTTTTTTCAATGAGGTGACGGTTGCAACAATAGATGCAGCCTGAAGACCAGCGAGCATATAGAAAACACCCGCAGTTGATGCTCCTGCAACTAACCCTGCCAGAGCGGGCATGGCAACTTGACCCAAACGGTTCGCACTTAGGCGAACTGCAATTGCCAATCCTCTGCTATCAGGTGAAGAGATTCTGGAGACCCATGCCATAGTTGCCGGTTGGCCAATTCCCATGGCAAAACCTGAGACGGCCATGATCAAAGCAATCCACCAGAAATTAGCTGTGAGTCCAAGTGCGACCATCGAAGCTAACGTCACTATCGATCCCCAGGTCAGGATTGTTCGAAGGCCCAGTCGGTTGGAGATCTGACCTAGAACTAGTCGAACAGCCAATGAAGCAATTGATCTAATCGCTAGCAAGATACCGATGTTGGTGACGCTAAGGCCAATTTCTCGCCCGTAAAGCGGCAAGAAGATCAACACCACATCAACGACCGCTGTTGTTGCGCTTGCAACAAACATCGCTGATTTGAAGGTTGGTATTGCAAGTACTTGCCTTACCCTCGCTTTTTCAAGCTCCTTGTTCGGTTTAGGGTTTTCCTTTTTGGTACTTAGAGCGATTGTTCCAATTACAGCCGCAACAAATAGTGCCAGGGCGAACAAGAAAGCTGCGTTGGCGTTGACTGTGACCTCGCCTGAGTCAGCTAGCCAACCACCAACAAAAGGTCCAATTGCATGTCCTGCAGATGCGTAGAAGGTAAGTAGACCAAAGTTCTTTTCATACTCCGCAGAGGCGGATCGATTAGCAATCAGGGTTTGACCGCCGACCATAATCAACAAGTGGCCCATGCCAAGAGTTGGCATGGCCAGCATAAGTAATGCGATTGAGTTAATGAACAGCAGAGCGATGGTTGTTAGAACCAGAATTACTGAACCTGCCATTAGGGCTAAGCCAGCTCGGCCCTTGTCAACGAACCTTCCTACCTGAATGGCAAGCACCAATGGTGCTAGAGCGAAGGTTGCACCAATTAAACCAACCAGTGCTGCATCGGCACCGAGCTCGACAGATTTGTAGGTGATGATTGGTCGAACAACATAGATTCCAGCTTGGATCAAAAGGGAGTTAAGCAAAACAAGTGGCAACCATCGGCTTCCACCTGTTTTTGTCTTACTCATTACTCAAGGCTATTTGATAGCCATGCGCTTTTTGATCTTCGGCCAAACCTTTGGAACAATCAGTCCAAGAATCAGGATTGCGTAAATAAAAACGCTGAAGGGCTTCTCGATCAGTGTCATAAAGTCGCCATTAGCAATCTGCACAGCTCTTCTTAGCTCAAGTTCAGCCATTGGGCCGATTACAACACCGAGAATTAATGGCGTAATTGGGTAGCCATATCGCCTAAACAGTAGCCCGAGTACTCCTACAGCTAAAGCCACAGTCATTCCGAAAGTGTTTTGTGCAACAGCAAAAGCACCTAGCATCGCCAGCGTTAGAACTCCTGCATACAGATAGTGAGGAGGGATCTTTAGCAGCTTCACCCACATACCAATGAGCGGAAGGTTGATAAGCAGCAATAGGAAGTTACCGATGAACAAAGCGCCAATGAGTGTCCAAATAACCTCAGGACGTTCACTGAAGAGCAACGGACCGGCTTGGATGTTGAACTGGTCAAAGGACGCCAACATAACTGCAGCGGTTGCGGACGTTGGGATTCCAAGTGCTAGAAGTGGAACTAGCGAACCTGCAGCGTTAGCGTTGTTCGCAGCCTCTGGCCCTGCAACACCTTCGATTGCGCCTTTTCCGAACTCGCTCTTTGCTTTGCGGCTAGCCAGTCGCTTCTCAAGGTTGTAGCTAAGGAATGTAGGGAGCTCTGATCCACCTGCAGGCAGAACACCAAGAGGGAAACCAATGGCGGTTCCTCGAGCCCATGGACGCCAAGACCTGCTCCATTCGTCCTTAGTCATCCATGCCTTGCCCTTAAACTTGATGACTTCCGCGTCCCCGAAACGACCTTTAAAGGCAACGTAAAGAGACTCACCAACAGCGAACAAGGAAACAATCACAATCACTGTGGAAATTCCGTCGAGTGCGTAAATGTACCCAAACGTTAGTCGCTGCGCACCAGTCAGGATATCAATTCCCACGAAACCTATGGCAAGACCGATAGACAACGAAATTAGCCCACGCACTACTGACTGGCCCATGACCGCGCTGATTGTTCCAAGCGCAAGAACCATGAGTGCAAAGTAATCAGCAGGCGTAAGGCGAAGACCTAATTCAGCTATAAAAGGCGCCCCGACAGCTAGCAATCCTGTGGCAACTGCACCGGCCAAGAAAGAACCGATGGCAGCGGTAGCCAGGGCGGCACCGGCTCTACCGCTTCGAGCCATCTTGTTTCCTTCAATGGTTGTCATGACGGAGCCAGATTCACCAGGCGCGTTTAGAAGAATAGAGGTTGTCGACCCACCATACATAGCACCGTAATAAATGGCAGCAAACATAATTAGCGCTGAAGTTGGCTCTACCGTAAATGTGATTGGTAGCAAGAGCGTAATCGCAAGCGCCGGACCAATACCGGGAAGTACGCCAACTAGTGTTCCCAGAAGACTTCCCACTAACCCAAACATTAGGTTAGTCAACGTGAGTGAGGCTAAGAGCCCATCAATGAATCCCATTACCACTCCGCATCTGTCGGCTCCACGCCGGTTAGGAAATCAAATCCAAGGGGCAAAGGAAGCTGGAGTCCTTGGGTAAAAGCAAAAAACATAATCGTGGAAAAGACGAACGCAATCAAAACCATTCGCACTTTGTTTTTGGCACCCAACGCCCAAGTGAGACCTGAGAACAGAACCCCTGCCGCAAGAATGAATCCGAGTAATTCAATAAACAATACATAAAACAGTAATGATCCAATTGCAACAGCTAGAGCCATCCAGTTGGAAGTCGTTGATAACTGACCGCCTTCAATGCCGTCAGGGGTTCCTAGTTTTCCGCGGAAAATCTGAACGAGCTGAAATAGAGAAAGGCCAGCCAACATGAAACCAACAGTGAAAGCAAAAACCTTTGGGCTGACATAGGTATCAGAGAGCATGTCTGGCAGCAAAGCTGTGTCTGTAATTACAACTACCCCAGCAAGAAAGAGGAAGCTGGTGAAAACCAGCTCCCCCTTTGCTGCGGATGTTAATCCGAATCGACTCATAGCCCGAGCTTGGTGAACGCTGCAGAAACTGCGCGCTCCTGTCCCTTAACCCATGAGTTGAAACGGTCACCTGACATGAAGGCGTCGATGTAGTTGCGGCTTGCAATTACTGACTTCCATGTGGTGGAAACGCGCATAACGCTTATCGCACGGATAAACTTGTCGCGGTTCTCCTTAGATGTTGACGCTGGCAGAGCAAGTCCGCGCCAGTTAGCAACAACAACAGGCATGCCCTGCTCGCTCAAAGTCTTGGCCTTGATTCCAGGAACTCTCTTGCTGAAGCTGATGCCTACAACGCGTAGCTTTCCAGCCTCAATCTGAGCAGCAAACTCGTCGTAGCCTGAAACTGCAGCCGCGAATGTTGCGTCAGACATGATGCCACCAAGGGCACCGCCACCACCCGCGTAAGCGATGTAGTTCATGTTCTTTGGTACACCAAGCTTCTGGTAGATACTTGCAACCATGAACTGATCCTGAGTTCCAGTAGATCCACCAGCGATGGCGATCTTCTTGCTCTTCATTGCAGCAAGCAGGTCATCTAGATTCTTGTACTTAGAGTCTGCGCGAACAACCAATGCAATTGGGTCTTCGGTCATTCTTAGAGCCGGTACCAACTGAGAAACCTTTACGGTTCCCTTGTTAACATGAACTCCACCAATAGACGCCCAGCCAACAACTACTGCCTTGTTTGCCTTACCAGTGTCGTTGTTGTAGAAGCTAGTTAGACCAACGGTCTGTCCAGCTCCAGAAATGTTGCGCTTGGTTGGCTCAGCAGTTACAAGTCCCTCTGCCTTCAGAGCGCGGTTGATTTCAGTACCAAATGTGTCGAATCCACCTGGTCCAGTAGTGATCAAAGTGTCTAGCTCAGCAAGAATTGGGTCTTCCTTGTATAGCCACTGTCTAACACCCTTTGAAGTTCCAATGGTTGCGATTCGGCACACTAGGTCCGAACCATCTGCACCCTTGGCTTTTGCAACTGTGCCGACTTCTGCACACTCAGCACCAACGGTGGCGCGAGAAGCAGAAACAGCAGCTGCATTTGCCGGCACAACAGTCAGGCCAGATGCAACCAGCGCAATTGCCGATGCTGCAATTAAGATTTTTTTCACTATGTATTGTCCTCCAGTAATAAATCGAGGACTCCCCGGCGGAAAGTCCGCTTCGGAAAACTTAGGGGTTATCAGCCTTAACTGCCAACCCCGTTGTTGACCAAAGACTGAGTCTCTCCATCACTTTTTTCAAAGTGACCGAATGCCCGGGCATTTCAGCCGGGAATGGCGATGCATTCGCGTTGGGATACTCCCCCAGTGGAGTCCAGAATAGTACTTTTAGACACCCTTTGTTTACCAACTATCCAACGTCTCCAATATCTAGCTTCAGGGCTGTATGCAGGGCAATCCAGCCCCTCTTGGGCCTGAAATTGGGGCCTAGGCCGACTTAGCCTTCCTAATCAACTTGCGCAGTACGTATTGCAAAACCCCACCGTGGTTTAGGTAATCCCTCTCCCGTTGGGTTTCAATCCGGACCTCCACCTCGAAACGTTTCTCCCCCGCAGTGATGGTCATGGTCTTTCCTTCGATTGCACGATTCACACTTGGGATCTCAAAAACCTCGTCCCCTCGTAGCCCAAGACTCTGGGCCGACTGCCCAGGAAGATACTGCAAGGGAAGAATTCCCATGCAGATCAGATTTGACCGGTGGATTCGCTCGAACGACTCGGCAATAACGGCCCGGACTCCAAGTAAGGCTGGGCCTTTGGCAGCCCAATCTCGAGAAGAGCCTGCACCGTAAAGTTTTCCACCAAGAACTAAAAGTGGGACTGACTTACGTTGATAACTCATGGCGGCATCAAAAATACTCTTCACGTTGCCGTCTAGAAAATCGATTGTGAAGTTTCCCTCCTTTTCAGAAACTAGCTCGTTGCGTAGCCGGATGTTGGCAAATGCTCCACGCATCATTACTTCAAGGTTTCCTCTTCTTGATGCGTAGGTGTTCAGATCTTTCTTCGCTACTCCAAGTTTTTCTAGATACGCGCCTGCAACAGAACTTGCCGGAATCGCGCCCGCTGGACAGATGTGGTCTGTGGTGATTTGGTCACCCAATTTGACTAGTACTCTGGCTCCAACAATGTCATTTATTCCCGACGCTTCTTCGGTCATCGAATTCATAAATGTTGGTCGGCGAAGGTAACTAGATTCACTTTCCCAGATGTAGTTACTACTGTCGATGCCTGAAAGGCTTTGCCAGAGTTCACTTCCCTCAAACACGTTTTGGTATCGATTCGAGAACATTGAAGACTTGAGGTTTTCCTCGACCACTGCATCTACCTCAGCCGTCTCGGGCCAAATGTCGAAGAGATACACCTCCCTGCCGGAGGAGTCTGTGCCCAATGGGGTGGAATCAAAATCGAAATCCATGGTTCCAGCTAAGGCGTAGGCAACAACCAGTGGAGGTGAGGCAAGGTAATTTAGGCGAACATCCGGATTTATGCGTCCATCAAAGTTTCGATTTCCAGAAAGCACCGCGGCGGCAGTTAGCCCGGATTCACGAACTAGATTCTCAACCTCAGGAACTAGATCGCCTGATGCTCCAATACAAGTCATGCATCCGTAACCTGCAAGGTAAAAACCCTGAGACTCAAGGGTTTGAGTAAGCCCTGACTTGTCTAGGTAATCGGTGACTACTTTTGATCCTGGAGACAACGTGGTTTTCACCCAAGGCTTAGTGAACAATCCCTTTTCGGCTGCTTTTTTGGCAAGCAATCCAGCTGCGACCATTACTCTCGGGTTTGAAGTGTTGGTGCAGGAAGTGATTGCAGCAATGGCAACAAGGCCGTCGTAAACCACGTGTGCATAATCCGAAATTCGCAGTTGATATTGGCTCTGTGCTTTTTCGGACTTTAGTTCTTCAATCACCTGATCGAAATTTTCTTTAGCTTCAGTCAGAGAGACTCGATCCTGAGGCCTTCTAGGTCCGGCTATTGAACTGACAACTTCGGAAAGGTCTATCTCAATAATTTGCTGATAGTCAGGGGTCTCTGACGGTTCGTGCCAAAGTAGCTGCGCCTTACTGTAAGCCTCGACTAATTCGACATGCTTATCTGTGCGACCAGTGAGCGCTAGGTATTTGAGAGTTTGATTGTCTATGGGAAAATACGCACAGGTGCTTCCAAACTCCGGTGCCATGTTGGCAATGGTAGTTCTGTCTGCAACCGATGTGTTGGCAAGTCCAGGTCCAAAAAACTCAACAAACTTTCCAACTACTCCAACCTTTCTTAGACGTTCAGTGATTGTCAGGACTAAATCGGTGGCGTTCGCAAGTTTCGATAAAGACCCAACTAGCCGAACACCCACAACTTCGGGGACAACTATCGAGAATGGCTCACCGAGCATTACAGCTTCTGCTTCAATTCCGCCTATTCCCCATGCCAAGACCCCTACGCCATTGACCATCGTTGTATGTGAGTCAGTTCCCAAACATAAGTCTGGAAATGCGGCGCCTTCTCTTTGTTCGATCACTCGAGCTAAATACTCACAGTTGATCTGATGCATAATTCCGTTACCTGGGGGAACTACCTTTAGGTTTTCGAAGTTCTTTTGACCCCACTTTAGAAAGCGGTAGCGCTCGTTATTTCTTTCAAACTCGATTTCGGCATTCCTACTCGCTGAGTCCTCAGCGCCGAATACGTCGGCAATAACAGAGTGATCGATTGTGAGTTCTGAAGGTATAAGTGGATTCACAATCGCTGGGTCTAGCCCGAGATCGCTGACGGCATCCCGCATTGCTGCCAAGTCGGTTAGAACTGGTACACCATTGGTGTCGTGCAAGAATGCTCTGGTTGCATAGACGTCAATTGCGACGCCGTTTTGCGCTGAGGCTTCCCAGTTAAGAAGGCTCTGGACCGCTTCACTTTCAGGTCCGTGATTCCTCAGGGCGTTTTCTAGAAGAATTCGAATTGAGTACGGCATCCCGGTCGGTACGAGAGCACGAATGGCACTGACAGACAAATTGGAAGCAGCTAATCGCGCCGAGTCCGAGACTGCCTGATCCATGGCTCAAGATTACGAGGAATCAGAGCTTGGCGGGTTAGCCCTTTACAGAGCCTGCCAGTAGGCCTCGAACGAAGTAGCGCTGGAGGGCAAAAAAGACAATCAGCGGGACGATCATCGAGATAAAGGCTCCTGCTGTCAGGACCTCCCAGTTCGATCCTCGGGTACCAACCATCTCGGCCAGGCGGACAGTCAAAGGTGCAATATCTTTGACACCGCCTCCAAAGGTCAGTCCCACCAGCAGGTCATTCCATACCCAGAGGAACTGGAAGATCGCAAAGGAAGCAATTGCAGGAACGGAGAGCGGGAAAACAATCTGACGGAACAAGGTGAACCATCCGGCTCCATCAACACGTGCTGCTTCGATTAGCTCTCTTGGAATTTGGCTCAGGAAGTTATGCATTAGGAAGATAGCCAATGGAAGCGCAAAGATGGTGTGAGCAATCCAGATAGGGATGTAGGTCCCGGTTATGCCAAGAGGTGGAATTATCACGTCTTCGCCGATCATTAGACCCTTAGCAAAAAGCTGAAGCAGAGGAACAAGTGACATCTGAAGCGGGATTACCTGCAGGGCGAAGATGCTAAAGAAAATGAAGTTCTTAGCCTTGAAATCAAACCAAGCCAAAGCGTAGGCAGCAAAGACTGCCAGTGTCAGCGGGAAGATTGCTGCCGGCAAAGTGATCGCAAAGCTGTTAAAGAAGTACTGGCTAAGAGGAGGAGTCACAGCTGTTCCCTGGAACAAAGCACTCTCGTAGTTCTCGAGTGTGAAGTTAGGTTGTGCAAAGAAGGTCCACCAACCGGTTGCGTTGATGTCCTTTTCTGGTCTGAAAGAGGTGACCAATAGTCCAAAGGTTGGGATTGTCCAAAGCATTGCAATGATGATCGCAGCGGCAGAGGCCCAAGGAGAGCTAAAGGCGTCCTTCATCTTCTTGCGACCGTCTGTGGTGGAGATAGGGACTTTGGTCTTTTTGACCTTGGCTGGCTTAGCGTTTTGAATGCTCATCAGCGTTCCGTCCTCTCGAGGCGCAGTTGGCGGATGTTGTACCAAATGATTGGAACAACTCCTAGGAACAAGATGATGGCCAGGGCGGAGCCTGTTCCATAGTTCAGGGATCTAAAGGTCTGGGAATACATCTCGTTGGCAATAACGTTTGTTGAGAAGTTTCCACCGGTCATGGTTCGAACTATGTCGAATACCTTCAGTGTTCCGATGGTGATGGTGGTTAGCACCACCACAATCGAGGACCTAATCATAGGAACTGTGATCTGCACGAATCTCTTGAGCTGAGAGGCTCCATCGAGCATCGATGCCTCAACTACCTCGTCCGGGATGTTCTTCATGGCGGCAGATAGAACCACCATTGCGAATCCGGTTTGAATCCAGATCATTACAACAATCAGTAAGAAGGTATTCAGTGGGTTCTCAAGCAGCCAGTTCGGTGGGGTTATGCCAACTGCTTTGCTAAGGGAGCTAAGTAAACCGATGTCTACTTTCTTGAGGTTTGGTTCGAAGTCGTAGACAAACTTCCAGATGATGGAAGCTCCAACCATGGAGATGGCCATGGGCATAAAAATAAGGGATTTTACAACCGCAGCAGTTTTCATGCGGTCGGTTAGGTACGCGATGACAAGACCTATAAAGGTCGAAACCGTTGGAACCACGAACACCCAGATGGCGGTATTGGTTAGCACCTGAAGAATTTCAGGTCTAGTGAACGCCCAGACGTAGTTATCCATTCCAACAAACTCGTCGCTGTCGGCATTCATAAACGAGAGGATCAGGGTTCGAATGGCTGGATAGATAAGTCCTATAACCAGCAGCGCTACCGCCGGAACCAAGAAGATCAGATACTTAGCCCACTCTTGGGCTTTGACGGAAGTGCGCTCGGCAAGGATGAAAAGAAGTACGACAATTGCGGCAAAGGCTGCAAGTCCAAGAACCAACGTGATCAAGTTCGGGGCAATAATCTCCCAGCCAGATTTCCTGGTGACCAAGTCAATCGCGTGCATTGGTACTCCCCTTGACGAATATTGCTAAAGCTTTTGTGTTTTGATGCTAGTTGTTTTTTGAGGCTGGCTCCAAATCAGGTTAGGAGCTGATTCCTGAATAAAAGTGTGGGCCCAGATTGCTCTGGGCCCACACGTTTAATCAGTTGTTACTTGACTAGTTAGCTGGCCAAGATGCCTGAATGGCGTCTAGTACGGCCTTGTCTGACTTGTCCTCAGCAACCCATGCGGTCATTTCTTTCCAGAATGAACCTGCACCAACAGCAGCTGGCATAACGTCAGATGCGTCGAAGCGGAAGGTTGTTGCGTTCTGAAGGATCTCAACAGCTACAGCGTTTACTGGGTCAGCAACGTTTGCAGTGTCTAGACCTAGGTGAGCGGAGAACCAACCACCTAGAGATGCCTTCTTGTTGTTCCAGTCAGCGCTGGTTAGGTATAGCTGAACAGCAGCAACTTCTGGACGGTCAGAGAAAGATCCTACGAACTCTCCACCACCAAGAGCTGGCTTGTTGTCAGCAGAAACACCTGGGAAGTAGAAGGTTGTGATTCCACCCTCTACGTCGGTGTCAGCAGGAGTCACGATAGTAGCTCCGTAGTCACCGGAAAGAATTCCACCGATGAATGATGCCTGACGGTGCATTGCACATGAACCGTCAACGATGCCAGCTCCACCATCCTGGAAGGTGGTGGTAGCGATCGAAGCAACGTCGCCAACGTAGTCAGGGTTCTTTAGAATCTTTCCAGCTTCTGATAGAACTTCAGCAACCTTAGGGTCGTTGAACTTCATCTCGTTGGAAACCCACTTGTCGTAGGTAGCTGCGTCCTGGAAGCGAAGCATTAGGTCTTCCATCCAGTCAGTTCCAACCCAACCGGTAGCTTCACCGGAGCCGAAACCAACACACCATGGCTGAACGTCAGTTGCAGCAACAGTGTCAGAAAGAGCTAGTAGCTCGTCCCAAGTGGTTGGGATTGACCAGCCATTGTCAGCGAAAGTCTTTGGTGAGTACCATACGAAGGACTTCACGTTTGCACCTAGTGGAGCAGCGTAGAAGGTTCCGTCAACGGTTCCATAGTTCTTCCAGTCTGGGGTGTAGTTAGCATCTACTGACGCAGATAGGTCAGCTGAAGCTGCAACCATAGTGCCGGTTGCTGCCATCTTTGCTAGAAGACCTGGCTGTGGGAAAATTGCTAGGTCAGGTGCAGTTCCACCCTCAACACGAACAGGTAGCTGAGCTTCGAACTCCTGGCTTCCGTTCCAGTTGATGGTGATGCCGGTGCACTCTTCGAAGTCAAGGAATGACTCCTGGAATAGGTCAGCTTCTGGGCTAACGATGGTTGTGTAGATCTCAACCTCGGTGCCTTCGTTGCCTAGGTATGCCTCAAATGGTGCACAGTCAACGCCAGAAGCTGAATCTTCTTCGGTAGCTGCACAACCTGATAGTGCTAGCGCTGCAACTGCAAGAGTTGCAACAGCCAGTGTTGAACGACGGCGTAGAGTAGCCCTCATTTGTTCTCCTTATTTGTCGGTTGTATTAAGAGAAACGGGGTAGAACCCCCGTTCCCACTAACTTCAATAGGTTACCCCACCAAAATCTGGCCCCTTGGAGTGTGGGGTTTCGATTGGATAACAATCCAAAAACCCCCAGAAACAAGGCCTTGTTGGGCCCGTACGGGCCCAATCAAGAGCAGTATTTGACCCACCAAAGCCCATCTTTGCCATGCCTAGACTGTTGGGGTGGATAAGCAGGTGGATGTTGTCATTGTGGGCGGTGGCCATAATGGCCTAACCGCCGCTGCTTATTTAGCCAAGGCTGGATTGAGTGTGACGGTGCTTGAGCGGCTATCAACCTTTGGCGGGGCAGCTGTATCTGAGAAGAGTTTTGCTGGGGTTGATGCCAAGTTATCGAGGTATTCGTACCTAGTCTCACTGCTGCCAAAGAAGATCATCGAAGATCTAGAGCTGGATATCAAACTCGCCCCAAGGCGTTACTCCTCTTATACGCCGCTTCCAGAAACAGGCAAAGGCCTACTGGTTGATAACCACGACCAGGCAAATACCCAAAACTACTTTGATTCCATCGGCGCAGGTCAAGATGCGAAAGCATGGCAAGAGTTTTACCAAAAGACCACGCTGCTAGCTCAGGCTATGTTCCCAACTGTTTTGACTCCGTTGATGACCAGATCAGAAGCTAAGGCCAAGCTCAAAGAGCTTGCGGGATCTGATCAGATCTGGAACGAGTTTATTGAGAAACCAGTTGGGGAAGTGATAGAGAAATCCTTTGAGTCAGATTTGGTTCGAGGGGTAGTTCTAACCGACGGAATGATTGGAACTTTCGGTTCCAACCTGGATCCCAACTTGGATGTCAACAAATGCTTTTTGTATCACGTGATTGGCAATGAAACTGGTGAGTGGAACATTCCAATTGGCGGTATGGGGCAAGTATCCGAAGGACTTAGAAAAGCAGCTTTAGCTGCAGGTGCGACACTGATGGCTGATTGTGACGTCAGGGCTATAGCAACTGATGGAACAGTTTCTTACACCGCGCACAGCCCAGGATATGCCGATGAGGTTCTAGAGGCAGAGCACATCAAGCCTAAGTTTGTTTTGGCTAACGTTTCTCCAGTTGAACTAGAGAAACTGACTGGCATCAAAGATGTTGTTCCAACCGCCACCAAGGCTGATGGTGCGCAGGTGAAGGTGAATCTGCTGTTGAAGAGATTGCCGAAGCTCAAGGACAGTTCTTTGGATCCAGTGGCCGCCTTCGGCGGCACCTTCCACATCAACGAAGGCTACGCCCAGCTCCAGAGAGCTTTTGATCAGGCATCCCTTGGCGAGATTCCTAATCCACTGCCTTGCGAGATCTATTGCCACAGTTTGACCGATCCGACAATTCTTTCGAAGGAGCTTCAGGAACAGGGAGCTCAGACCCTGACGGTCTTCGCACTGCACACTCCGCACAGTTTGCTCAGCGGCAAAAACAAAGACGAGATGCGTGAGCAGCTAACCCGCGCTGTTCTGGATTCGCTCAACTCTGTACTGGCAGAGCCGATCGAGGATCTACTGATGCTGGATGAAAACGGCAAGCTTTGCATTGAAACTAAGACCACACAGGATCTTCAGGATTCACTTCGTCTTCCTGGGGGCAACATATTTCACGGAGCGCTGGAATGGCCGTTTGTTGAAGACGATGATGATCTAAGCTCGCCTGCTAAGCGGTGGGGTGTTGCAACCAAACAGGAGAACTTGTTGGTTTGTGGTTCAGGTGCGAGAAGAGGCGGTGCCGTAAGCGGCATTGCAGGTCACAATGCTGCTCAAGCGGTTATTGAGATGATTGCAAACTAACTTCTAAGACTTTGGGTAAAGAAAAAGGACCGATCAAAGCTCGGTCCTTTTTCTATTGAAACTTGGGTTTAGTTCTTTTTCCAAACTGCGTTAAGGGTAACGTTTGCTTTCTTAGGCAGGTAAGAAGCTGATTTCTTAATTGCCTTGCCTCTTGGTGTGGTTGACCAACCGATGAACTTGTAACCAGGTCGGGTCAGACTTACCTGAGCGGCAGTTGGAAGAGCAATTCCAGCTCCACCTTCAAAGATGGTGATTGGGGCTGGAACAGCTCCAGTGGATCCCTTTGATGCAAAGTTGATTGTCTTTTTCCAGACCGCATAGACTGTTGGGTTTCCAACTGCATCAGCAGCTGCCCGGTAAGTGGTCACAAAGATGTTTGAGGTCGGTGAGCTTGACCAACCGGCAAATTCGAAGCCCTTCTTTGTATAGGTCGAAGTTGTGGGCAAGGTTAATGTTGATAGAAATCTGTAGTCAACTGTTTCAGCCGTTCCAGCTCCGCCCTTTGGATCCAGGTTCATCTTGGTGTTCCACACCGCGTATAGCCACATGCGTGTCGTCGTGTGAGATGAAGTCTGCAGGGTGGTCACGGCTGGTCCTGCCTGAGTGTAGCTCCAACCTCCAAAAGTATATCCTGCACGGTTTGTGGTCATTACGCGCGAAAGTGGCAGCGGGTTTAGTCCAACCGCAAACTGAACTGGTCGTTCACCAATTTCGGAGTGGACAACGCTGGAGTTAATAATGTTTCCATCGAATTCAATAATCGGTGCCATCTCAGAGGCGCTGGCACTAGCTGAGACGCCGAATACGCACACCAGGGCGAGGGCCGCGGCTGAAACAGCCGATACGACTCGCTTGGTTAGGTTCTTTGAAGAAACACTATTGATTTGCCTCATTTATATACCCCTCAGGAAAATACTGGTTGTTCTTTGAGTATAGCCAAATGCCTAGGTTTTAAGTCAGGGCAATTGGCGGATTTCCAAGGTGGAGAGGCTGATTAGGCTCTCTGGACTGCCTAACTCGCGTTGTTCCAGCCAGCTTGGATTGTCACTCGGTTGACCTTCTTTGAAGTCAGTAGACGGGTCGAGGTCACATTGTTTTCTCTGACAAAGGTCGCTGTGACGTTTAGTGAGCGCAGGTAGGCCTCCACGGCTGAATTGCGGGCTTTGCCCAAGGCCTTGGTTGAAGCCTTGGATCGGTTCGAAACAAGGGTCAATGTGATGCCAGTTTTTCCTCGAAGTGTGTCGACCAGGTCACGGAGAACCAGCTTCTGGCCAGATCTCAAGCTTGACTTGCCTGGATTGAAAAACACCCTCGCGGTGGTCTTGGTACTCTGTACTTTCCAGATCGCGTATAGGGTCTGTTGGGCTACCAGGGGCACATAAGAAGTTGGGCCGCTAACTGGTGTGCCGGTTGCTGTTGTAGACCAGCCCATGAACTCATAGCCGGCCCGGCGCAGTGTCATATCTGAAACGGTCGGCAACGAAAGCCTGGTTCCTCCAGCAACATAGGTTTGCGATGCAGGTATAGTTCCTGATGTCGAGCCATTGCCGTTGAATGTAACTGTCTTTATCCAGGCAACATAGAGAGTTGGATTGCCAACATCAAAGCTTGCCGCGGTATAGGTAGTAAATCTGTTGGTTGAAACAGTGGTGTTCATCCACCCACCAAAGGCGTAACCGGACTTCACTAGCGTTCCAGCAGTGGGAAGCGTTAGCGACTGTCCAAATCGGTAAGTTTCGCTGGTTCGGTTAGATGGCAAAGTACCCGAATCCGCATAGTTAGTTCCGTAGTTGACAGTGGTGTTCCAAACTGCAAAAAGCGTTCTAGTTATGTCACCGGTGGTGGTGGTTGTGATCTCGTTTGTGGCAGCGCCGCCTGCAGCCAGGCTCCAGCCACCAAAGGTGTATCCATTTCGAGTGGTTGTTACACTTCTGGCTAGAGACTCAGTGGAAACCCTTAAGGAATCTGCGGATACGCGAGTTGATGACTCGGATGTAGGCACTGATGTAGCCAAAGTGTTGCCATCAAAGATAATTGTGGGGTTTGCTGCCGTACTGGCACTTGCCGAAGTCGGAATGGCAATTAGGCCCGCAATGGCGAGTAGGCCGGTAAGAACAACGGCAGTCGTTTTCTTGGACTCGGACATAATTCTCGAACTCAGAAAAGTTGACATCGGATTCCCCTAAACATTTCGTTTTTACTTCCAAACCCAACTTTAGGCCTCAGACCATAAAGAGCTGGGTATCTACAGGCTGTGTATAAGGCGGGAACGATTAGCTTTTGGCCTTTTTGGAGTGGGAAATCACCCATTGTATAGAGCTAGCAACTAAGAACAACACGGAGAAGTAAGACGCAAACACGGTTAGGTCCAGCCCAAGTAGGGTTGCTGCCGACAGCAAGAAGATTCGTCCTGGGACGCTAAGACCCATAAGGCTTAGCCACTGCGGCTTTTCCTCTTTCTGCATTGAACGGTATAAGTTGTCGTAGTGGTGGAAGGCAATTGAGAACAGGATCACAAAGCTTGGGATGCCAAGGTTTCCTTCAAAGTTGCCAGTTAGGGCAAACAGGGCGGTTAGTGCTCCGAGCTCGACAGCTCGGAGCAGCGATGGCTCGAGCCAATCGAAGCGAGTAGAGATTGTCTTGCCGGTGAAACCAAGGTCAAGCTGGCGAGCAATCACGCGGGATTGAATTCTGGTTTTTGCCATAGCGAGTGTTTTTGCGATTCGAACTCGGTAAACCCAAACCATTGAGAACAGGGCTAGAAGCGGCAGTGCTGTGAAAGTAAACAACGCACCGCCAACTGCAGCGGTCAAGCTAATAGCTAGCCAGCGTTCACCGATTGGGAAAATCACGATCTTGCCTAGCCAGTAGCGGATGCGCTTTTTCAGGTAAGCGTTCTTGTCGTTCGGATCAGTTTCTTCAAGCTGAGCGGTGATTCCATCCCAATCGGCCATGAAATCAACTGGAACCGGATTCTCTTCTGCGGCTCTGGCCTTTACAACCTGAGAGAAGTTGTAATCAGAA
>Ga0247843_1004492_pt1 | contig 20784 bp, 19 predicted proteins | sample LaCruzMarch2017__FD_192420 | JGI IMG/M metagenome (GOLD analysis project Ga0247843, IMG submission 192420) | Freshwater microbial communities from meromictic Lake La Cruz, Castile-La Mancha, Spain - LaCruzMarch2017_8m | ecosystem: Environmental > Aquatic > Freshwater > Lake | place: Spain...
TTTTTAAATTAAAGCTGCCTAAAAATATTGGAGAAAAACTTAAGTCTGGTCTTGTAATTAATTATCCAAAACCTGACCTTATTAGCATCACCTATAATAAAAATGAGAATAAAATTGAAGAAATTATATCTGAAGTTAAGGAAAAAAATCTTGAAATTTTAGATATTTTAACAGAAGATGCTGATCTAGAAGATGTTTTCTTAAAACTGACAAAAAAAAATGTTTAATAATAAAATCCAAAATAAAAAATTCTTCTTTTCAAAAGAAATTATATGGTTGTTACCAATAATCATTTTTGCAACTTTTATAATTACTATATCAGCAAAAACTAAAGTTCCATTTTATCCTGTGCCAATGACTATGCAGACATTTGTAATAATGGCGATCGGTGTTACTTTTGGAAAGAAAGTGGGTCTTTTAATACTATTAACATATTTTTTAGAAGGCTTGTTTGGTCTTCCAGTTTTTGCTGGCACTCCAGAAAAAGGTATTGGATTAAGTTATATTCTTGGTCCAACATTTGGGTATCTGATTGGATATTTTTTTACTGTATACCTTTCAGAAAATATCAAAAATGAAGATAAAATTCTAACAAGAATTACAAAATTAATAATTGCGATAATTCCAACTTATGTATTGGGAGTTATTTGGCTTGGCACAATATTTGGCTGGAATGGTTCTATTATAAAACTGGGAGTTGCTCCTTTCATATTTGCTGAATTATTTAAAATAACTTTACTCGCATTGTTAATTCCTCATATTTTTAAGCTAAAAAAAAATATAAAATCTTAAATTTTTAATATCTAATTATAAATGTTCAAAAACCTTTTAGGTTATTGGTATTTAAAAAAAAAAATATCTAATGGTTTTTTAGGTGAAGGCTTAGTGTCTGTAAAATCTAAAAAAATAAATAACTTTTATTACGAAGAGAAAAGTTTAATACACAAAAAAGGCAATGATAGCGCAGTATCTGGCTATCAAAAGTTTGATATTGTTGAGAATAAAAATTTTATAAAATTTTACTTTTTATTGGGCGATAGGAAAAATAAAATTTACCAAAAATTTAATAACAACCTCAAAGAGAATCTTGTTTCTTGGTACTTTTGTAAAAAAGACACATACAAAACATACTTAAGAGTAATAAATAATAATTTATTTAAAATTAACCACTTAATAATAGGCCCAAATAAAAGAATATTAATACAGAATACCTATTTCAGATCTTGTAAAAATAATTAGTTATTTAGGTGATCTTTTAGAGAGAATTCTTTGTAGAGTTCTTCTATGCATTTTAAGTCTTCTAGCCGTCTCAGAAACGTTACGGTCGCATAATTCAAATACTCTCTGGATATGTTCCCATTTTACCCTATCAGCAGACATTGGGTTCTCTGGAGGTGCTGCCTTCTTATCCTTGTCTGCAAATAAAGCGGCCTCCAAATCCTCCGCATCAGCAGGCTTTGCAAGGTAGTCTATGGCTCCCGATTTAACTGCTGCAACAGCCGTTGGGATGTTCCCATAGCCCGTTAAAACTATAATTCTGCTATCCGCTTTGACTTTGTGTATCTCTTTAACAATGTCCAGACCGCTCCCATCATTCAGTCTAAGGTCTATAATGGCAAAAGTTGGGGTAGAAATTTTAACTTTTTGGATCCCTTCAGCAACACTTGAAGCTGAAGTGACTAAAAAACCTTTATTTTCCATGGCTTTTGAAAGCCTATTTCGAAATGGATCGTCGTCGTCAACAATGAGCAAAGATTTGTTCTCAAACTGCTCTAGATTTGCTTTTGAGGTTAAAATTTTATTCATCGAGACCTGACTATAGTCCTTCTCGGGCTTAATCTCAAGCTAAGGTCACAGTCTGAAAAATTTTTTTCTTACCCAAAATAAATACTTTACAAAAAATAAAATTTACCCTATTCACGACTCAATAAGTTAATTAATAATAATTTTTTTTAACAAAAGGACATAACAAGAATTGAAAAAGTTTAGTTCTGTTTCTGACTTAGTCAGAGAGCTTCAACCAGTAAATCCTGTATATTGTATTCGCCCAGAAAGTATAAAACTGGCCTGCAATTTTTTTGTAAATAATTTTCCCGGGAAACCCCTATACGCTGTAAAAACAAATCCTCACAAAAGTGTTATCAAACACATCTATCAAAATGGAATCACAAATTTTGATGTAGCTTCTCTCGAAGAAATAAAGTTAGTTAAGTCGATCGCAAAAGATGCAAAACTTTATTTCATGCACACGGTAAAAAACAGAAAGAGTATTGAAGAAGCATATTTTAATTTTGGGATAAGAGATTTTTCTTTTGATACAAAAGATGAATTAATAAAAATTTTTGAAGCAACTAAAGATGCAAAAGATTTAACTTTATATTTAAGAATATTTGTTTCGAACGAACACTCTGAAATTGATCTTTCAAAAAAATTTGGAGCTTCTCCTGCTGAGGCTATTAATTTAATAAAGTTAGTGAGACCACTTGTAAAAAAGCTTGGTGTAAGTTTTCATGTCGGATCTCAATGTATGCATCCGATATCTTACTCAAAAGGAATAAAAGAAATTGGAAATATAATTACAAAATCAGGAATTACTCCTGATATTATAAATGTTGGTGGAGGATTTCCATCTAAGTATCCAGATTTATATCCTCAGCCATTAGAAAACTACATGGATGAAATTAAAAAAGCAGTAAACAAATTAAATTTACTTACTCAGCCAGAATTAATTTGTGAACCAGGGAGAGCTATTGTTGCAGAAAGTGGTTCAACAATTGTTAAGATTGAACTAAGAAAAAAACAAAGTCTTTATATTAATGATGGAACGTACGGGTCTTTATTTGATGCTGGTTTTCCAAATTTTATTTTTCCAACAAAAGTTGTTGATACTGGAAAAGATTTAAGCAGACGCTTAACCCCTTTTAATTTCTACGGACCAACTTGTGATAGTATGGATTTTATGAAAGGTCCTTACATGTTGCCAAATAATTTAAAAGAAGGTGATTACATAGAAATTGGTCAATTAGGTAGTTATGGTTTAACTTTTAGAACTAAATTTAATGGTTTTTACTCAGATGATATTTTCGAAATTGAGGATAAACCAATAATGTCTGTTTATCAAAATGAACAAGATGAGGAATTAAAAAGCAATTATCTTGTTGCTTAATGAACAAATCCTCAAGTCCAACTGTAGGTCACAACAAATCTAGTTTTTTAAATAAAGCAATTGAGCATATAGATATTACATCTTTTGATGCAAGACCCATTATAGATGCTATGTCTAAGATGTCTTTTACATCTAGGGAAACAGCTAATGCAGCCCAAATCTATAATGAAATGTTAAATGATAAAGACTGCACTGTTTTTTTAACTTTGGCTGGATCAACGTCTGCTGCAGGCTGCATGAAAGTTTATGCTGATTTAGTTAAAAATAACATGGTCGATGCCATCGTTTCAACGGGCGCATCTATAGTGGACATGGATTTCTTTGAGGCTTTAGGCTTTAAACACTATCAAGGATCTCAATTTCAAAATGACAATGTATTAAGAGAACATTACATCGATAGAATATACGATACCTATATTGATGAAGACCAGCTTCAAGCCTGCGATAAAACTATTGGTGAAATAGCAGATCAGTTAGAACCTAGGCCTTATACTTCTCGTGAGTTCATAAGAGAAATGGGAAAATATTTAATAAAAAATTCAAAAAAGAAAGAGTCTTTGATCCAGCTTGCTTATGAAAATGATGTGCCAATATTCTGTCCTGCTTTTACTGACTCTAGTGCTGGATTTGGTTTAGTAATGCATCAAGAAAGAAATCCAAAAAAACATTTAACAATTGACTCTGTGAGAGATTTTAGAGAACTTACGGAAATTAAAATTAAATCAAAAACTTCAGGTTTATTAATGATTGGTGGAGGAGTTCCAAAAAACTATATTCAAGACACTGTAATATGTGCTGAACTTTTAGGAAAAGAAGTTGATATGCACAAATACGCCATACAGATTACAGTTGCCGATGTTAGAGATGGAGCGTGTAGTTCTTCTACATTAAAAGAAGCAAGCTCATGGGGAAAAGTAGATACAGCAAGAGAACAAATGGTTTTCGCCGAAGCAACAAGTGTTATACCTCTTATAGCAAGTGATGCATTTCATAGAGGCTACTGGAAAAATAGACCTAAAAGGAGTTTTTCTAAATTATTTAAATAAACAATGTCTTCACTAACTAAAGTAGCTTTGGTGCAGATGAAGATGGACGCCGATCCAAAAAAGAATCTCACTAAAGCCATTGAAAAAATCAAATTAGCGAAAAAAAAAGGAGCACAAATTATTTGTTTACCCGAATTATTTCTAACACATTATTTTTGCCAAGAAGAAAATCATGATAACTTTGCAATTGCAGAAAAGATACCCGGAAAAACGACTGATGTCTTATGTCAGTTAGCAAAGAAAATAAATGTAATCATAATTGTTCCACTTTTTGAAAAGAAAGTTTCAGGCCTTTATCATAATTCATGCGTTGTGATTGATGAAAAAGGAAAAATCTTTGGTCATTATAGAAAAATGCATATTCCAGATGATCCTCAATATTATGAAAAATTTTATTTTACACCTGGTGATTTAGGTTTTAAGAGTTTCAATACCAAACATGGAAAAATTGGCACTTTAATATGCTGGGATCAATGGTTTCCAGAAGCCGCACGTTTAACAGCGCTAAAAGGTGCAGAGATTATATTTTATCCAACAGCAATAGGTTGGCATTTACGTGAAAAAAAAGAATTTGGTAAATCACAATTAAATTCGTGGCTTACGATTCAAAGATCTCACGCAATAGCAAATGGTGTATTTGTAGTTTCTGTTAACAGAGTAGGTATTGAAGGTAAAAAAGATAAGTCTATTGAATTTTGGGGTAATTCAATCGTATTTGACCCTAATGGAAATATAATTGCAGAAGCTAGTAATAATAAGGAAGAAATTATTATCTGTAACATAGACCTTAAAAAAGTTGAAAAAGTAAGACAGCATTGGCCATTTCTTAGAGATAGAAGAATTGATCAATACCATGGCCTATTAAAAAATCCTTCTGATGAATGAAAATCTGGCATCTTTAGGTTACAGAATGCCAGCAGAGTGGGAAAATCAAAGCTCTACTTGGTTAGCATGGCCGCATAATAAAAATGACTGGCCAGGTAAATTTAAAAATATTCCAACAACTTTTGCTAAAATAGCTTCAGTATTATCAAAGGTTCAAAACGTTGATATTTTAATCCAGTCAAAAGCGGTTAAAAAAAATATTAGAAAAATTTTAGTTAAAGAAAAAACAAATATCAATAAAGTTAATTTTCATATCATTAAAACGAACAGAGTTTGGACTAGAGATACTGGGCCTATTTTTCTAATAAACGATCTTTTAAAAAAAAAGATTATGACCAATTTTCATTTCAATGCTTGGGCAAAATATAAAGATTATAATTTTGATAATAATATTAAGTCACAAATAGCAAAAATTAAAAATATAGATTTAATAGATATAAAAGCAAAAATTAAAAATAAAATTAAAGATATTATATTGGAAGGTGGAGCAATTGATGTGAATGGCAAAGGAACATTAATTGCAACAAAAGAATGCTTATTAAGTAAAATTCAAGAAAGAAATCCAGGATTAAGTAAGGAAAAATTAGAAATAATTTTAAGAGAAAGTTTGAATATCAAAAATTTTATATGGCTTAATAAAGGTATTGTTGGCGACGATACTCATGGACATATCGATGACATTACAAGATTTTTTGATGATGATAAAATATTTACAGCTATAGAATATAAAAAAAGCGATGAAAATTACTCAGGTTTAAATGAAAATCTAAAAATATTAAAAAAATCTACAAATCACTTAGGAAAACAAAATACTATCGTAGAAGTTCCGATGCCCTCACCTTTAATCATAGAAAATACGAGAGTGCCCGCTAGTTATTTAAATTTTTATATAGCAAATAAGATTGTACTTTTGCCAATTTTCGAAGATAAAAATGACGATAAAGCTTTTCAAATTTTAGAAAAAAATTTCAAAAATAGAAAAATTGTACCTATAAATTGTCGGGATCTTATTTGGGGATTTGGGGCAATTCATTGTATGACACAACAAGAGCCGGCTATATAAGTTTTAAATTAATTAAATCTTTTTTCTGCCATAATACCTCAACGCCTGCACCTTTATCTTTTAAATTATAAAAATTAATATTAGCAGATAATCTCTCTAAAAAAACTTTTGCTATAAATATACCAAGACCTAATCCTTCTTTGCTGTTGTCTAGATTTTTTTTGTTAATATAAGGATCGCCTAAAGATTTTAATACCTGATTTGAAAAACCAATTCCATCGTCCTCTACTTTTATTTTAAGTCCATCCTCATTAGATAATAAAAAAATCTCGATTTTTTTTGAAGAAAATTTTAGTGCATTATCGATAATGTTTTTAAGACTATAAATAATCTCAATTCTTTTTGTTATTAAATAATCTTTTTGATAATCATTTTCATTTAAGATTATTTTTTTTTCACTCAAATCTTTAAATGAATCAATAATTTCATGTATCAAAATTCTAAAAGAACTTTTATCTAAAAACTTATGTTCCTTTTCTCCATAAGGATTTTTAGATATTTGTTTTAATATTTCACTACATCTCTGTGATTGAGAAATTAGCAAATCTAAATCCTGGCTAAATTTTTTATCTGTTCCAATTTCTTTTTTCAGTTCTTTAGCAACTAATGATATGGTGTTTAAAGGAGTGCCTAATTCATGCGCAGCTGCAGCTGCTAGTCCACCCAGCGATTTTAATTCCTGCTCTCTTAATAAAATTTGTTGCAGAATATTAAAAGCATCATTCCTTTGTGAACTTTCCATTGCCAATCTTTTTGAATATATCGCTAAAAATACTATCGATGTACATAATGCCAATACTAGACCTAGAATATAAAACTTTGGAAAAAGATAATTTGTTTCTAGTCCAGGCAACTCAAAATAAAAAATTGATAAAATTATAATTAATAAAATTGATAAAAATCCTATCTGGATGCTACTTCTTATGCTTAAAAACCCTGCCGCAATTGTAATTGGGGCAACAATAAATATTGAAAATGGATTTGTTAACCCCCCTGTTAAAAATAGTAATCCAGATAACTGAAATAAATCATATATAACACTAAAAGTGGCTTGTTTATTAGATAATAGATCGGTTTTCTTCGACCTAATTTGCAGTAAAATATTAATAGCAGAAGAAAATAAAACTAATAAATAACAAAGCTCGATATTAAAACTAAACTTAAAGTAAAAATATACAATTGATATTGTTACAAACTGTCCAATAATTGCAACCCAACGAATATTAATTAAGGTTAAAAGTTTTATCTGATTTTCATTTAGCTCAGGTAATTTTGCTAAATTCATTTAACTATATGTCTAGATTATTAACATTAATAGCATTTTTATTAATAAAATCTTTTCTTGGAACTACATCTTCGCCCATTAAGATTTTGAAAATTTCTCTATCTCGATCTCCTGGATTAGTAGTTTCATTGTCAACATCATTTCCGGAATAATCTACTTTTAACAGCGTATTATTCTCTGGGTTTAGAGTTGTTTCCCATAATTCTTCTGGGTTCATTTCTCCTAATCCCTTAAATCGTTGAATGGATATAGATTTTTTGCCCTCTTCTATTATTCTCTTTAAAAAATCAATTGGTGAATAAATTTTAATTTTTTCATTAGCAGCATTAATCATGTAACAATTCTTTCTAAAAACTTTCAACATATTACCAAGTTCACTTAATTCCTCTACATGCTTAGTATCTAAAAAATCTAAACTTAATTTTTTAACGATAATTTCTTCATAATATTTTTTTTCCAAAATGAATAAATTTTCTTTAAAAGAACCTCTCCACAAATTATCTTCACTATTATTACTTAATTTATTTAAATATTCTGCTGCCGCAAGTATTGCGCCTTTTTTCTTCTTATCATCAGAATCATCTTTAATTAAAAAATCTTTTTTATCTTTATAAAAACATCCAACTATAGCCAAGGCTTCGACTAACTCTCTATCAAAATCTTTTCCTAAATTTCTTATTCTTGAATCAAATCTTCTTGAATATTTTATAATCTCATCAAAATTTTCCTCTTTTGCCTTATCATTTTCTTCTGAGAAAAATTTAATATTATCTTTAGCTGTATCAATCGTTATATCAAAAAGATCTTCGTCGTTTTTAATATAAGATATTTTTTTACCTACTTTTATTTTATATAAAGGTGGCTGCGCTATATAAATTTTTCCATTTTTAATAAGCTCATTAAATGGTTCGTTATTAAAAAAAGTTAATAGTAAAGTTCTTATATGAGATCCATCGACGTCAGCATCGGTCATAATAATAATCTTTCCATATCTTAATTTTTCAAGACTAAAATCATCAAACCCAGTGCCAATAGCGTTAATTAAAGTTATAATTTCGTTTGAAGAAAGCATCTTGGCATAAACCTTTTTGGCTTCCGCCGGATCAAGCTTGTTCGAGCCATTATTCTTAGAGTCGACATAGGTATTTAAAATCTTTCCTCTCAAGGGTAATACAGCCTGAAATTCTCTATTTCTTGCCTGTTTTGCCGATCCTCCCGCTGAATCTCCCTCAACTATAAATAATTCAGCTTTATCTTTATCTTTTGTCTGACAATCGGCCAGCTTTCCTGGCAAACTAGAAATATCCAAAGCACTTTTTCTTCTTACACTTTCCCTTGCTTTTCTAGCAAGCTCCCTCGCCAAAGCAGCTTGTGATATTTTATTTACAAGTATCTTTGTAATTTTACTATTTTGATCAAACCAAACTTCTAATTTCTCGTTCACAATTCCCTCGACTACTGAACGAACTTCAGAGGATACTAACTTTTCTTTAGTTTGTGACGAGAATTTAGGATCTTTTACTTTTACAGAAATTATAGCTGTTAATCCTTCTCTAACATCATCCCCAGTTACTGAAATTTTTTCTTTTTTAAGAATACTATTATCAACAACATATTTATTAATAGTTCTAGTTAATGCATTTCTAAAACCTACTAGATGAGTACCACCGTCTTTTTGTGGTATATTATTAGTAAAAGTAATAATTTGTTCTTGATAACCTGCATTCCATAGCAGAGCAACTTCTAACTGAACGTCATTTTTGCTTCCTAAAATATATATTGGTTTTGTAAAAAGATTCTCTGCTGAATCGAATTTAAGTTTTTCTTTATTCTTATCAAGATCGATAACAAATTCTGCAATACCTCCTTCAAACTTATACTCAAATCTTTTTATTTTTTCTTCCCTTTTGTCTTCTAGAATAATCTGAATACTTTTATTTAAATATGCTAATTCTTTAATTCTTTTTCTTAGAATATTGATATCAAATACCGTAGTTGTAAATATTTTTTTTGACGGTAAAAAGGTAACTGAAGTACCATTTGTTTTTTTTGCATCTCCTATCTGTTTTAAAGATTTTAAAGTAACTCCATCTTTAAACTCTGCGAAATATTCTTTATTTTTTCTATAAATATTTAATTTTAAATTTTCAGACAAAGCATTCACTACCGAAACTCCTACTCCGTGTAACCCTCCTGAAATTTTATATGAATCGTGGTCAAATTTTCCTCCTGAATGCAATTGAGTCATAATTACCTCTGCAGCTGATACTCCCTCCTCTTTATGCAAATCAACAGGAATGCCTCTTCCATTGTCTTCAACGGTAACACTTTGATCTTTGTTTAATGAAACATAAATTTCATTACAGTGTCCAGCTAGAGCTTCATCTATTGAATTATCAATTACTTCAAAAACCATATGATGTAGACCTGTGCCATCATCAGTGTCACCAATATACATCCCTGGTCTTTTTCTAACCGCATCTAAACCTTTTAAAACTTTAATGGAGTCTGCTTCGTATAAGTTATTTTGAGATTTTTTTTGTAAATTTTCAGGCATTTATGAATTTATTGTCGAGGCATTTTATAACATTTTTTATGCCTAATTAGGACAAGGTAATTGCTATAATTTTACAAAAAGTGCTTTATTTTCAATAGCTTGGAACAGTTGAATATCATTTCCGGTGTACCAAGTTTGCATGCCAATTTTTGAAATTTCATCAAAAAAAAGTTCAAGATTTTTACCGTCTATATGTGATGCAATCTCATCAAATAACAATATGGATTGCATATTCTTAGACTTCATTAACCATATAAATGATAGGATCAATGATATTAGTATTTTTTTTTGCTCTCCCGTTGAGCAAAGGTCAGAATTCAGTTTAGTTTCTTGATTAAAGAATTCAAAAACATCAAATTGTGGACCAACACTATTCCTTTTTATTATTTGATCGATCTCACGTTTTTCTAAGTATTTTTTTTCAAAAAATGAGTAGAAATCGTTTTCAATAATATTTTCATCCAAGTCGAATATATTTTTAATATTAAGTTTAATTTTTAAGAAATTATTCAATTTATTTAAAATAATATTATTAATGTCCTTAATAAAAGATCTTCTATAAATAAAAATTCTCCACAACTCATCTATCATTTTCTTTTCTAAAATACTTATCCATTTTAAATCTTGATTTTCTTTTAATAATTGGATTCTTTCTTCTGATAGCTTTTTAAAGTTGTTCAAATTTTTTTTATAATCGAAATTATAATTTGAGATAATTTTATCTAAAAATTTTCTCTTAATACTGTCACCCTCATACATAATCTTATCCATTTGAGGTGTTAACCATACGAAATTTATATCTTTAAAAATCTCACTTAAGGAAGACTTGTTATTATCAATATCTAAATTTTTTTTTATTTTTTTTTCTTTGAAATCAAAAACAATATTTAACTTGTGCTCTCTTTTTTCATAGATAACTGTCGTAGAAATAATTGTTTTATCTTTTGAATTTTTTTTTATACAATCTTCAATTAATGTTCCTCTAAGCCCCTTCTTATCTGCTATCAGGGATATTGCCTCTAAAATATTAGTTTTTCCGCTTCCATTTGGTCCAATAATGCAAATAGTAAGATGATTGGTCTTGAGTTCAGTAAAAGAGTGAGATCTAAAATTTTGTAACTTTATATCTTTTAGTAAAAACATCTAATCATGCCACTCTCATTGGCATAATAACATGTAGACTATTAATATCTGCTGGATCATGAATTAATACTGGTGATGATGGATCTTTTGCATAAATCATTACATTCTTATCTTCAATAACGCCCCCCACATCAATTAAATATTTAGAATTAAAGCCTATTTCTAAATCTGGACCACTATAGCTTAAAATAATTTCCTCAACTCCATCTCCTGCGCTGGGATCATTAACTAATAATTTTAAAATATCTTTATTTACAACAAGTTTTAATGTTCCTTTACGATCAGATGAGAGTGAATTTATCCTATCAATAGTAGAAATAAATGATGATAAATTGATTGATATTTTGTTACTATTGTCAGTTGGTATTACTTTTGAATAATCAGGGAATCTTCCATCGATAACTTTAGAAATTAAGGTTACATCATTTATAGCAAATCTAATTTTAGTTTTACTCGCTGTAATTTTTAGTTCTGAGTTCTCTTCCTGCAATATAGTTACAAGCTCAAACAAAGTCTTTTTAGGCAAAATAATAGCTTCAAAAGCTACATCCTTAGCTAATACTACTCTGCTTTTAGATAAACGATGTCCGTCAGTTGCAACTGCTGACAAATATAACTGATTATTCTCGTTGGTTTTATGTAAATAAATCCCATTTAAATAATGCCTAGTTTCATCATTTGAAATTGCAAACTTAGTCTTGTTAAGTAACTTTAAAAAAACAGTCGAACTAATTGCAAGAGATTCTCCTTCAACATCATCTTGGGTAATTGGAAAATCTTTTGGCGGTAAACATTTTAAATTAAAATTAGATTTTGATGAAATTAAAGAAAGTTGACCTTCAGTCTTTTGAGAAATTAATATTTCAGAACCTGAGGGTAGTTTTCTAACTAAATCATAGATCACTTGAGCTGTTGTTGTTGTTGATCCTTCCTTAATAATTTCACCTTTAATAACTTCAATAATAATTATATCCAAATCTGTTGCAGATATTGTGATCTTTCCATTTGAAGCGTCTAATAAAACGTTAGATAAAATTGGAATAGTATTTTTTTTCTCAACTATTCCTTGTATATGTGAAAGACTTTTTAAAAAAAGATCTCTATTTAACTTAAGTTCCATTAAACAGTTTTTGTTAATTTTTGATTAAGATCTTTAACTTCATTCTCAAAGTTTTTATCTTGAATCATTAATTCCTCTACCTTTTTAATTGCATGAATAACAGTTGTATGATCTCTCCCAGAAAATCTTCTACCAATGTCAGGTAAAGATTTTGTAGTCATTTTCTTAGATAAATACATTGCTATTTGTCTAGGTCTAGCAACGGATCTTGATCTTCTTGATGACATAAAGTCATGCATTGAAATATTATAATAAGAAACAACAGTTTTTTGTATGTCTTCTATGGTGATATTAGTCTCAATTTTATTCAAAGAATCTCTTAAAATGCTCTTTGCTTCTGCTACAGAAATTTTTCTATTATTTATATTTAAATATGCCGCTATTCTATTAAATGCGCCTATCATTTCTCTAATACTAAGTTTTAATTCATTGGCTATAAAATTAATAACCTCATCATCAATAGCAATATTTCTTTCTGAGGCGTGAAATTCTTTCAAACATCTTTGTTTTAAAATTTTAACCCTTTGTTCAAAATCTGGACTTTGAATATCCACCACTAAACCACCTGATAGCCTTGATTTAATTCTGTCTTGTATCCTATCTAATTCATTGGGTGGCCGATCACACGAAATTACAATTTGCGAACCTGATTCTATTAATGCATTAAAGGTATGAAAGAATTCTTCTTGGGTTACATCTTTTCCGCTAACAAATTGTATATCATCTATAATTAAAACTTTTGCACTTCTAAAAATATCCTTAAATTTAACAACATCATTATTTTTTATAGATCTCACAAACTGATACATAAATCTTTCAGCAGACACATAAATAACTTTATCTATTTTTTTTAATAATTTATTTCCAATAGCATTTAAAAGATGTGTTTTTCCTAAACCAACTCCACCATAAATATAAAGTGGATTATATTTATTTAAATTGTCGATGATTCTATTTGCGGCTGTAAAAGCAAGTTCATTACTTTTTCCTACTATAAAATTATCAAAAACTAATCTTTCATCGATTTTTGAAAGCCCATAGCTGCCGCTATCTTGAATAAAATCTTTCTTTTCAAAATCAATAATGTTTGATTTGTTATTATTCTTTAATTCAGTTCTTTCTGAGATCTGAAACTCTATTCTTGTAATATTTGTATCTTGTTTTTTATATAAATCTAAAATTTTATCAGCATAATGGGCAACAATCCAATCACGAATGAATCTTGTTTTTACATTTAGAACTAAAGTATTAAAATTTATTTTAGTAAAATTAATATTCTGTAACCAGCTTGTAAAAACATCCTTACCGTAAAGTCCTAACAACGATTGTTGTAATGAGTCCCATCTAGCTTTATCGTTACCAAAATTATTTTTAAGATTTATTTGATTTGACATTTAAGTTTATTTTAAAAAAAGAAATGTGTTCTATTTTTTTAATTTTGTAAATGCAAGAAAAGAATAAAATATTTAATTTTTGCAACTAAAAAGTTTATACTTTAAAGTTGTTTGAAAAAAAATTTTTATCAACCACCGATTGATAAAATTATTATTTTTATAATTTAGAAATTTGTTTTGAGATACGAGAAACTTTTCTTGAGACTGTAGTTCTTTTTAAGGACCCTTTTTTAGAAGCTTTCATAACCTGTGATTGAAAGTTTGAGAATAATTTTAGAGCTTTTGCTTTATCTTTAGATTTAATTGCTTCTTCAATAGTTTTTACTGCAGCTTTATACTTACCAACTCTAATTTTATTGACCTGAGTTCTTTTTTTAATTTTTTTTACTGCACGAATAGCAGAGACTGTATTTGCCATATTTTTAGGGGATTATATATAAGTTGAGGATATCAGGGTCAATTACTTAATTTTGACATTCGTTGCAAAAAAAACTTGCTCTGCCTTGAGATACAACCCTTACTATTAAGCCAGGACATCTTGCTCTAAGACATTTTAAATCTTCTCTATCGTAAACTTTAAATTCATTTTGGAAGCGACCTTTTTCACCAACTGAAGACTTGAAGTCTTTTATGCTTGAGCCACCCAATTTTAGAGCTCTTATAAGGACTTTGTTAATGGATAAGTGAAGTCTTGTAATCTCAACTAAATTTAATCTCGATGAAATTTTATTTGGTTTTATCTTTGCCATAAACAAAATTTCATTTGCGTAAATATTTCCAATTCCTGAAATAAAATGTTGATCCATCAATAAAGTCTTGATTGTCCTTTGTGTTATTTTAGTTTTTAATATTAGGTAATCTTTTTTTAAATTTCGGCCTAATGGCTCTGGACCTAATTTTCTTAAAAATTTATTAATATCTAATTTTGAAACTATATCTAACGCAAAAAAACCAAATCTTCTGGGATCATTATAAATAACTCTAAAATTATTCGAAAATAGAAATTCTAAATGATTATGTTTTGAGGAAAACTCATTAGAATAGTAACTAGTTTTTAAAAAATCTTTATCATAATTATTTTTAATTAAAAATTTACCTGACATTCCTAAATGAGAAATAATCACGTAATTATTCTCTAAATAAATTAGAATATATTTTGATCTTCTTAAAACATTAACGATTTTTTGACCGATAATAATTTTTTTAAAATCTGCAGGAACTTTAAATCTTAAATTAGGATTATTTATTTTTATATTTTTAATAACTTTATTTTTAATAAATTTTAATAAGGTTCTTCGCGTTACTTCTACTTCGGGTAATTCTGGCATTAACTACTATATGACTATTGATTACAAATGTTCTATATTTAAAGAATGCAGGATACTAATACAAAACAAAATTCAAAAAAAGACTTTGTAAATACTGTTTTCAACTCAGTCTTTAAAAAATACGATCTCATGAATGATATTATGTCATTTGGCATTCACCGTTTATGGAAAGGAAATTTAATAGATTGGTTGCAACCAAAACTGAATTCAAAATTAATAGATATGGCCGCAGGTACAGGAGATGTATCAAGAATTTATATTGAACGTACTAAATTTACTGGACATGCAACACTAGTAGACCAAAATCCTGAGATGTTAAATGAAGGTAAAAAAAAAATTGGTCATCATAAAAATATTAATTTTCTGTGTGCTAGTGCTGAACTAGTGCCTCTAAAAGACTCTAGTTTTGATTACTACATCATTAGTTTTGGTATAAGAAATGTAACTGATATTAAAAAAACACTAAAAGAGGCTTATCGATTACTTAAGCCAGGTGGAAGATTTATGTGCTTAGAATTTTCAAAAATTAATAATGAGATTATCGACAAATTTTATTCTCTTTACTCAAATCTAATTCCTCATATTGGAAAGTTAGTTGCAGGAGATAAGAAGCCTTATGAATACTTAATACAAAGTATTAAAGATTTTTATAATCAAGAACAATTATTGGATCTTATGAAAGAAGCGAAATTTATTAACAATGAATATAGAAATCTAACAACTGGAGTTGCGGCTATTCACTCTGGTTGGAAAAAGCAATAACTAAAGATGTTATCTAATTTTTTTATACTTATAAAAATTGGTAGAGCCTTAGCACGATCAAACAGTTTATCTGTTTTTGAAGAATTTTATAAACCTCCTTTATCTATTAAAATCCTAATGAGGATTTTTAGTTTAACTACTTTCAACAAAGACTCCGAAAACAAAAGTCCAGGTGAGAGATTAAAAAATTCTTTTTTAACTTTAGGGCCAGCTTTTATTAAATTAGGACAATTTCTTGCAACTCGTCCAGATATTGTTGGTCAAGAATTTTCACAAGAGTTACAAAAGCTACAAGATCAAATGCCTGCTTTTGATATATCTCAATCAAAAGATGCATTACGAAAAGAACTGGGTGAAGAAAAATACCAACAGATCACTTACTTAAGTAAACCCATTGCTGCCGCTTCTATTGCTCAAGTTCATTTTGCAAAAATTATTAATAACGAAAAAAAAGAGATCGATGTTGCTATTAAAATATTAAGACCCAATATAGAAAAAATTTTCCACAAAGAACTAGATGCTTTAAGATTTTTAGCATCAATTATTGAATTTAGCGTTAAAAAAAGTCGAAGATTAAAATTAGTAAAAATTATTGATCTACTAAAAGAAATTACTAACATTGAAATGGATTTAAGATATGAAGCGGCAGCTGCAAGTGAATTAAAAAAAAATACTAATCTAGATGAAGGTTTTAAAGTCCCGTCAATATTTTGGGATTTTACTGGGCAAAGAGTTTTGACCATTGAAAAAGTAGAGGGAATTTCAATTAAAGATAAGGAATTACTTATTAAAAATAAAATTGATCTTAAAAAAATATCAAGATTATTAATACAGAATTTTTTGCGCCAGGCAGTGGGTGATGGTTTTTTTCATGGCGACATGCATCAGGGTAATCTTTTTGTAGATAAAAATGAAAATATTGTGCCTGTTGACTTTGGAATTATGGGAAGACTAGATCTTGCAAATAGAAAGTATTTAGCAGAGATATTGTATGGTTTTATTAACCGAGACTATGAAAAAGTAGCAAAAGTTCACTTTATTGCTGGTTTAATACCTAATACGGAATCTATAGATAACTTCACCCAGGCCCTGAGAACAATAGGCGAGCCAATTTTTGGCCAGTCGGCAAGGAATATCTCTGCTGGTAAGTTATTGGCCAGACTTTTTGAGGTAACAGAAAAATTCAATATGGCCACTCAACCCCAACTTTTATTGTTACAAAAAACGATGGTTGTGGTGGAAGGAGTTGCAAGATCATTAGATGAAGATGCAAATATTTGGGAAATCTCCAAACCAGTTCTGCAAGGTTGGTTAAATAATGAAATCGGTCCAAAAAATAGAATAGATAAAATATTAAGAACTACGACAGAGCTCTTAGATAAACTTCCAGAATTACCTGAAATGATAAACCGAGCGAATAAAGCAATGGAACTTTTAAATTCATATGAATTTGTAAAAAATCAAAACCAAAATAATGAATATCAAATTAACAAAGAATTCTTAAAATTAAAAAAGACTTATCTAATTATAGGTTTATTAATTATTGTAATTATATTGTTAATAGTATTCAAATAGTGAGATGCTAAACTCGATTGCAGATAAAAAAATTCTAATCATCATTGGCGGCGGGATAGCTGCTTATAAAGTCCTAGATGTTATTAGAGAGCTTAGAAAAAATAACTGTGAAGTTAAAACTATTATAACCAATTCTGGAAAAGAATTTGTGACTCCGTTATCAATTTCTGCTCTTTCTAAAAATAAAGTTTTTGAAAATTTATTTGATCCAAGTAACGAAACTGAGATGGACCATATCGCACTATCAAGATGGTGTGATTTAATACTGGTTGCGCCAACTACAGCTAATCTGATGGCTAATTTTGCACGAGGCGAAGCTAAAGACTTTGCAACGACAGTAATTATGGCTTCTAATAAACCAATTTTTCTTGCCCCTGCAATGAATGTTGAGATGTGGAATAATCCAGCAAACCAGGAAAATTATCAAAAACTTCTTGAGTTTAAATATAAATTTATTGGTCCAGTTATTGGCGAAATGGCATGTGGTGAAATTGGTGTTGGCAAAATGTCCTCTCCTGAAGAAATTGTTTTAACAATCAAAAACTATTTTCTTTCAAAAAATTTATTCAATAGCAAAAATTTAAAAGCTTTAGTAACTGCAGGATGTACTCGAGAATATATTGATCCAGTAAGATTTTTGTCTAATGAGTCCTCTGGGAAACAAGGTTTTGAAATTGCAATGTCGCTTAATGAAATCGGTTTTAAAACAAAGCTTGTGATTGGCCCAAATTCTCTAAATATTAAAAATCAAGATAATCTTGAGGTAATTAATGTTACAACTGCTAAACAAATGTTTGAGGCTTGCAAAGATAATTTGCCAGTAGATGTTGCAGTTTGTACGGCCGCAGTATCTGATTTTAAAGTTAAAAATTACAGTGAAGAAAAAATAAAAAAAGAAGGGTTGGAAGATTTTAATCTAGAGCTTGAAAAAAATATCGATATTTTATCTTTCATTTCTAGCCAAAATATTAATAGACCACGACTAGTTGTTGGTTTTGCGGCAGAGACAAAAAATATAATTGAAAATGCCCAGAAAAAAATTCAAAATAAACATTGTGATTGGATTGTAGCTAACAATGTAGCTGATAAATCAATTGGTTTTAATTCAGATTATAATGAAGTTTTTTTAATTTCTAAAAATAAAGAAATTGAAAAATTTAATAAATCAACAAAATCAGAAATTGCTAAAAAATTATCTAATAAAATTCTTCATGCCCTTATTCAGTAATGGTTAAAATTTTAGTTAAAAAAATAAATTACAAACACAAAGATCTACCTAAATATGAAACAGTGGGTTCTTCAGGTTTAGATTTAATTGCTAATGTCGATAAAGAAATAATAATAAAGCCCAATGAAAGAGTTTTGATACCGACAGGACTAGCTGTGGCTATCCCTGAAAATTATGAAATACAGGTAAGACCAAGATCTGGCCTTGCTGCAAAAAATGGTATTAGCGTTCTAAACACGCCTGGAACAATAGATGCTGATTATCGAGGTGAAATTAAAGTTATATTAGTAAATTTAAGTTTAGAAAATTTTAAAATTGAACCGGGACAAAGAATTGCACAAATGGTGCTATGCCCAGTTATAAAAGCTGAACTTCTTGAAGTTGATGAGCTTCCTGACTCTGTTCGTGGAAGTGGTGGATTTGGTTCAACGGGCCAATAAATATTCATGAAGCTTAGCTATGATGATGTAAAAAGGTACATTGCTCATATAAATTTAAAAAAAGTTGGCAGCTTTGGTCAAAAGAAAATTATCGATACAAAAGTTCTCATCATTGGTGTTGGTGGACTAGGCTCTCCTGTTGCACTCTATCTTGCATCATCAGGAATTAATAATATCGGCATCATTGATCATGACAAAATTGATATTTCAAATTTACATCGACAAATTTTATTTAATGAAGAAGATGTTAATAAATTTAAAGTTGATATCGCTGAAAAAAGGCTAAAAAAAATTAATTCTAAAATAAAGATAAAAAAATTTAAAACTAAAATTGATAAGAATAATATAAATAAAATTACAAAAAAATATGATGTAGTCATTGATGGAACTGACAGTTTTAAAACAAAATTATTAATTAGCGATTATTGTTATAAAAATAAAAAAATTTTAATTTGTGGTGCCATTAGTAAGTTTGATGGTCACATTTTTGTTTTTAATTTTAAAAAGAAAAATTCCCCTTGTCTTAGATGCTTTATGCCAGAAGTTCCAGATGTTGAAATGTTCGATTGTCAAAGCGAGGGTGTTCTATCCACACTTGCGGGAATGGTTGGAACAATTATGGCCAATGAGACAATCCGTGAAATATTAAATTTTAAAAACTCTTTATGTGGAAATATCCTAATTATTAGTGCTGAAAATCTTTTAATTAAAAAAATTAAATTAAATAAAAATAAAAATTGTATTAAAAAGATTAAATGAAGTTTAAAGCAATAATTATAATTTTGTCTTTTATTATTTTTACGAGTACAGATTTGTTAGCACAAAAAATTATTACAAAAAAATATCTAAGTATTAGAACTACAGTCGCAAATCTTAGAATTGGCCCTTCTTCAGCCCATCCTATTTCATTCGTATATGAAAAAAAAAATATGCCCGTTGAAGTCATCGATGAGTTTGAGGTTTGGAGAAAAGTTAAAGATTATCAGGGCGACATCGGCTGGGTTCATTTAAGTCAGCTATCTAGAAAAAGAACTTTATTAACAACGAAGGATGGAATTGTTCTTTTTAAAAATTCAACAATCTATTCAAAGCCAATTATTAAAATTGGAAATTTAGAAGCAGCTATTATTAAAAAATGTATTCCGAATTGGTGTTTTATTGAAATTCAAAAATATAAAGGATGGATACAAACTGATCATGTTTGGGGGTTAGAAAATAAAGAAATAATCAATTAAATTTGTCAAATCCCTTATTAAACTGTAAATTAATATCTCATAATCATTAATTAATATTCTCTAGTAATTTCATGGAACAAAAAAATAAATATATCTACCAAGATTTAATTGATTGCTCTGAGGGAAAATTGTTTGGACCCGGTAATGCTAAATTACCTGCTCCACCCATGTTAATGTTCGATAGGATCACATCTATCACTGCAGAGGGCGGTTTATTTAATAAAGGTGAAATATTGGCAGAATTAGATATCAAAGATAATTTATGGTTTTTTGACTGTCATTTTAAAGGAGACCCAGTGATGCCTGGATGTTTGGGATTGGATGCAATGTGGCAATTATTAGGATTTTACCTTGGTTGGCTAGGTAATCCCGGTCATGGTCGAGCACTTGGAGTAAATGAAGTAAAATTTACTGGTGAAGTTATAAAAAAAGTAAAACTTGTAAAATATGTAATTAATATCAAAAGATTATTAAGAAAAGGCGAAACTTGTGTTGGTTTGGCCGATGGTTTAGTCTTTGCGGATAATAAAGAAATATACAACGCTAAAAATCTTAAA
>Ga0247843_1004493_pt1 | contig 20781 bp, 23 predicted proteins | sample LaCruzMarch2017__FD_192420 | JGI IMG/M metagenome (GOLD analysis project Ga0247843, IMG submission 192420) | Freshwater microbial communities from meromictic Lake La Cruz, Castile-La Mancha, Spain - LaCruzMarch2017_8m | ecosystem: Environmental > Aquatic > Freshwater > Lake | place: Spain...
TCTTTCCTTAGAATTTTTTGATGTTGTAACCAAATTTTCTAGGAAAAATATTTAAAATGCACTGATTTTATCCTAAATCACCCACAAATTCTTCAGACGAACCGAAATATCTAAAGCAAATTCCTTCGCCACACTTTCAAGTGCTGGGCCGTATCCTTTTTTAACTATTGGGTTGTTAGCAGTAGTGTTATTTACTCTGAGATCTTTATTAAATTTTTTCTCAACTACAGCTTCTTGAGTGAAAGGAATTTCCTTGATGCCTTGCATTTCCAAAGGAAAAAAAGAATTGGTAGGATTGAACCCAAGTTTACGAAGGTTTGAGTAAAAAGAATTCCTCAATATTTTTCGGTCATTTACATCATAACAAGGACTTCCTTTCACATGCCATGAAACACATCTAATAAATCTAAGTTCAGATGTGACTCCACCAAAGAATTCGCGATTCTCAGAGACTAAATCTTCATCCGATGTCCCGAACACTAAATCCGACTCATGTTTATATTTTGGATCCCAATGGATAGTAATTTTTGAAGGTGATCGAAAAGACTTATCATTAATTTGGAAAGTCGATTCATAATTGGAGCGCCTCTCTAGAATTAATTGGTCGCTGTCCCACTTCGAAATTCTGTAAGCTCCAGAAGCAATCGCTTTCTTTTTATCTTTCCACTCCCCAGTCGTTTCATTAAACAAACTAGGATGAACGATGGAATACATTCCAAAACTAATAAGCGACAGCATATTTTTTATAGGCTTAGAAAAATCAAAAATAATTTCTTTACCTTCAAGCCTAAGTCCCTGAAAGGATGTATTGATGTTTTCAATTTTATCAAAATTCTTTAAAAATTCAAAAAGACCATTTCTTGATTTTCTAAGATGAAGAAGATAACCGATTCTCTGCAAAGACTTGTAAACAATTTCTGGAGTAATAGGATCTCCATTTTCAAAAGTGAGGTTGTCTCTAATTTTAAATTTCCAAAGAGTAAAGTCAGGCGAGGCCTCCCAGGATTTAGCAATAACTCCTTTGATATCTCCAATTTGATACTCTGAAACCAATGGTGAAAATACAGATGAAAAGAAAATATGATGTGCTAAAAAGTCAAAATCGTTTGGATCTACTGAATAAGGTTCATCTTTATTCCATAGGGTAATATTGTCTGATTTTGAGTTATATTTAAAAAGATAGTTCATTAAAATAATCAGCACACTTATAGAAATAATTATGAATAAGATGTTCATTGATTTTCTTTCCATATGTTTGATTCACCAATGGTTATCAATCTTTTGTTACTAGCTCTTGTCGTTTCCACTTTCATTTCCTGCAGGTGCCGCGGATGCACTACCAATCAGAAGAGAGAAATTAGAGGATACTTTAGAAAGGCCAATGTTTGAAAGAACTAACGTAAGAGCGATAAGAAATACACGTTTCATGAAAGAACTCCCTTGGTAATTTGAACATTGCCCGAAGATATGTTACGGGTGGGGTCACTATTAACGTGTGAGTTGATTGGAGTCAAGCGAAAATGTTTACCGCTCAAAAAACGTTTCAAAAACGCAGTAATTTGCTGTGGCCAATTCTTATTGTGGCCTTAGGTATGCTTATTTCGGGCGTTTTTATTCGGCTCTATCTTTTACAAACTGCTAAGCAATTCGCGGATGATTTTTATTCTCAAAATTCCCTCATTTTGGGGCGTGGTGATAGCTATGAGCTGGCCTATAAACTTAACTATCTATCCAGTTCTGTGCACTGGGTTTGCATCAAGGCGTCTAAAGGCGAAAAAGTTATTTATGAAAGTAATAAATCAAGCGATTGTGGTGAAGGAATTTTTCAAACTAAGCAATTAGTTTCAAGTCCTAATAATCAATCTATGCAAATCGAATTTACAATAGCTATCCCTTCGATGTTAAAGATAATTCTCGTCATTTTTGTTCTTACGCAATCTTTATTAATTGGGCTTTTTTATTTTATTCGCATGAAGTCTAAGCAAGATAAAATGAAAGCTGATCTTGCGTGGCAAAGTAAAATTAATCAAGTGGCGAAACAAGTTGCCCACGATATTAGATCTCCACTTTCCGCTCTTAAACTTGCTACCAGTTTTTTACCAGATGAAGTCGTAGATCAAAAAAAGCTTCTTGTTTCGGTTTCAAACAGAATTGAGTCAATTATATCAGACTTAGTTTTAAAGGAATCCACAAGTCCAATTTCTGAAGCGACTTCTCAAAATGGTTATTCATTTATCCTTCCTGTCGTTCAATCCATTGTCTCTGAAAAAGAGGTTGTATGTGCGAGAGAATTTCCGGATGTTGAAATTAGCTTTACTGTAACTCAGTCTATGGATGATGTGGGATGCCTCATCAGCGATCAAGAGTTGATGCGTGTCCTTTCAAATATTATTAATAATGCACTGGAGGCCTTCGATTCCAAATCACAAAAGAAAAAAATCCATATTTTAATGGAACAAGATATTGATTCGATTGTCATAAAAGTGAATGATAATGGAAAAGGTATGACGAGCTCTCAAATCGAGCAAGTTCTATCTGTAGGTGGAAGTTTTGGCAAAGCTAATGGTAAAGGACTTGGGATAAAGCATGCAAGAGAAACAATTCAGTTCGCGAAGGGAGAACTAAAATTTTCCTCAAAAGTTGGTATGGGGACAGAAGTATCTATTATACTTCCATCAGTTGATCGCCCACAGTGGCTATGTCGGTCAATTGATTTAAGAGGGAAAAAAACCATCGTTGTTTTGGATGACGACGTAAGTGTGATTGAAGCTTGGAAGACAAAGTTTCGTGATATTAATAAGATAATTCAAATTACGTATTTCAGTAACCCAGTTCATTTCAAATTTGATGCGATCAACATAAATGAAACCCTCTTTATTGTCGATCATGATTTCAATGACTCAAGTATAAAAGGACTAGATTTTATTAAGAATCATTCGTTGATTCATTCTGCGATTTTATGTACCAGTTATTTCAATGATCCCGAAGTTCAAAAGGGATTATTGTCTTTGGGATCAAAATTACTTCCCAAGCATTTAATGGCAACGGTAAATATTATTGTAGACCCCACAATAAAAAGTGAGCAGCTTAATTCTGGATTCAAAATCGTGCTGATCGATGACGATGATTTAGTGCATTACGCTTGGGGCATAGGGGCACAAAATACGAATGTAACATTGGATTGTTTCTATTCTTATGATGAGTTTAAGCGCAAATCTTACCCCATAAATACACCTTTATTTATCGATAAAAATTTGAAAAAAGAGTGCGGCCTAAAAATCTCTGAAAAACTAGTAGAAGAGATGGGATTTTCAAGAATCTACCTTGCAACGGGAGAGAGAATTTCTCGTCATGAGGTTCCTAAAAGTATTATAGGGATTGTTCCTGATAAAGTTTTTCCAACGACCTTAATTGAGCAATTAAGAGAAGGATATCATTCAACTTTTCATTAACTGATCTTCAATTTCATAGATGGTTTCTTTTATAATGGGGGTCATTTCCCGGATAAGTTTAATCGTTTCAAGTGCTCCTGAATAGTTTTGAAGTAAAATCTTTTTTTCAACAAAATCCAGGGACGCAATAATGGATAGCAAATTGTTTTGAAGGTTATGAGTAATAAGTTTTGTTTTTTGATCTTTAATCATTGTGTTTCTTCCTTTTCTTGCCTAAAGCAAAATAAACTTGATCTGTGTGAATTCTTAGAATGGAACCCGTTTGTCTGATACTGCCAGTTTCTTCGTAAGATTCCAAAATCGCTTCAACTCTGATAAATTTTTCTAAGGCCTTTAGTCCATGTTTTTTGATGTAATCGTTTTGTTCCGGGGTCAATATTTTACTTACGCCTCCTTTATTTGATGCTTTGCTTTCAAATATTTGTGAGGGAAGATCGGTTTGATCAATAAAACTTTTACCTCTCTCCATCCACTGAAAAACCATGTTTTTAAGTTCCCTGATATTTCCTGGCCAATCATATTTTTTTAGAATTTCTGCGGTTTGAGTATTAAAATATAGAATTCGCTCAGGGAAATATTTTTTTCTTATCCCTTGGATGATTTCGTCCAAATCATCGATCCTTTCTTTCAAAGAAGGAAGAGTAATAAACGATCCATTGAGCCTAAAAAATAGGTCCGATCTAAAATTTCCTTTATTGATTTCATCAAAAATATTACTTGAAGTTGCAGCGATGAGACGAAAATCTGATTCAATTTCAATGTTTGATCCCACTCTTCTAAATCTTTTTAGTTCAATGGCCGTAATGATTTTATCTTGTACGTTCCTACTCATTGAGGCCACTTCGTCTAAAAAAAGTGTTCCGCTGTTGGCCTTCTCTAAAAATCCAATATTTCGATTATTAGCTCCGGTGAATGCTCCCTTTTCATGTCCAAATAGGTGAGATTCAATAAGATTTTCAGGTATGGAAGAACAATTTATGTGGTGAAATCCTGCAGGGGTTTTAAATTTTAATTTATGAATCAATTCGGCCACCAGTTGTTTACCAGTCCCAGTAGGCCCAAACAAATAGATGGGAGAATTTCCTGAGTAAGTGGTTTTAATGAGCTGAATCGCATCATCCATCACTTTAGAGTTAGTGTGAAGGGTAGATCGAATGAGTAAATCAAATTCTGCTGAGTGGTGGATTTGTAAAAATCGCTCCATGGCCTTTTTGATGTTGTCAGCAAAAAATGGCTTGGTGATATAATCTCTAACGCCAATAACTTCAAAGCCTTGCTTTAAAAATTCTCTATCTTTGTGCCCTGAGGAAATAATAGTATAGGTGCCTCTGTCGATTAAGTCCTTCGCAATTTCAAAGCCAATCATCTCTCCATCAAGATTGAGATCAATAAAGGCCACATCAAATTTTTTCTCCGAAATTAACTGATTGGCCTTAATGGAATTCGTGGCCACATGTAATTTTCCAAACTCATTAAGCTCGAGTTTCAAGGCATCAAGCGCTAAGGGGCAATCTTCGACGATCAAAATCTGGAGCGTATTTTGATGTTTCATGGCCGATATCATTAGCACTGACTTTTGTTATGCGCTATCCCAAGTGAAAAAATTTCATCGTACGTTTTGCTGTACGTTCTCGGCATCCGAGAACGTACGAAAAACCGTTAAAACCTTCGTTTCAAAAACCTAACTCTTTAAAACTCCGTACACAATGTGTTGGCACACTTATTGAATTATGGCGAATCAGAAAAGGGCAATAACAAAAGGAAAACTACATGCTCAAAGACCTAGATCAAAAAATTTTATCCATCGAATCGCTTAAGGCCAAGGCGCTACTTGAGCAAATTTCGCTCAAGCGCTTCACCAAGCGTGAGTGGATGGGTAGATGTCGCAAATATGACCGCGCACTGGTTCGGCATTTTAAACTTCGTCTTCCTGAACATGAGCGCATGATTATTCATTTGCGCTTTTGGGAAGGACTTAGTTTTGAAGTGATCGCTGGAATGACTGGTAACAAACCAAAATTGGTGGAAGAGATTCATGATCTTGCGATCAAGAGGCTTCGAACTTATTTCCAAGAATTCAAATTCAAAAGTGGCACGAACATTGTCTCGAAGGAGGTCGCCATGTAGCGATCGCCAGTGAGAGTTAAGTCTTCAAATGAGAGTAATGAATTTTTAATAAAACGAACTAAAAATAAAAAAGGAGAATAAAAAAAATGGAAAAAGTACAAAACAAACAAGTGGAGGAATCCACAAAAAAAAATCCAGAGATGCATTATCTTTGGTGGCATGACAACCGAGGACATAAAAGGTTCTCGGCCGGCCGTGCCTTTTATTCAGTTGATAATGGAGATTTCTGCGTACACATCAACCTTCTTGAGACCAGTTCAAAAAATGGGATGCGTGATGAGTATTATCTGAAACCAGTGTTATCAACCAACGAGAGTATTTACTTCAGGCTGGAGAAAGTCATTCACAAAAATGATCGCACGCTTAGAGTTTGCGTCGGTGAAGGGATTAAAAATTCCCAGACTAATGGGGACATCCACATTCAAATTGAGCCACTGACCGGTGTTAACAAAAAGTTAATTCTGAAGCTTGACGAAAAAAAGGAGCAGGTCAATGAATAAAAAAAATACTATCACGTTGATCGGTTTAGTTTTTTTCGCCTTCGCATTGTTTGTCGTTCCAGAAATTGTGTTCGCACAAGTTTCTGGATTTGACAGTAAGGTGAATAGCCTAAGCAATTTGATTGTTGGAAAAATTCTTCCTGCGGTTGCGGTCTTTGGATTAATTTATGCGGCCATTTTGGCAGCTGCCGGAGATGAGAGTAGTAAACGTAGAATGGTGCTTGTCATCATAGCATCCATTGTAGGGATACTTGCAAAGTTTATTGTTCCGATGTTTCAAGGAGCTGTGTAATGCAGGAGCTTGATACATCGTTAGTACACCGACATTTGGATACAAAACTTAAAATCGCAGGGATTGAAGCACTTGATTTATTGGTCGCGCTCACAATCTCTGCTTTGATGGGTTTTTTCTTTGATGGCGGCCTATTGGGAGTAATCTTTATTATTGGAGTGCCATTACTTTTTTTATCTACACTGGTTTTGCTAAAAAGAAATAAACCAGAAGGATTTTTAAAAGACTTTATTCGCTTCACCATGCTTCGCGGATTTTACTCGGCATCAAGTCCATTTAAGGATGCTGATGTTCGTGGAAATCCCGTATCAAGGGGGCCAAATGAATAAGAATTTTTTGGCAAAAGAAATTACTGAAATTCTTTGGGAACTTGGATCTCTTGGAAATCACTTAGAGCGTTATTTAGGCGGTAATGAAATTTGCGAGTTTGAAGAATTGCTTAACCGAATTTGTTTAGAAAGTGAAATGCTTACTGATGCATTGAGAGCTTATGAGGATCAAGATGTTTAGCGAGCAAAATAAGTTTGCCAGCTTGGGGGAGGTTCTCCCCCTCTGGCAATTTGATAGTGATGTGTTGGTATTTGACGATGGATCTCTTGGTGCTGGTTTTGCTTTAGGGGGAATTGATATTAGTGTAGCAACGAGTAACCAAATTAATGAGATTAATTTGGGTATTGCAAACCTTATCAATTCACTTGAAGAGGGTTACCGAGTGCAAGTGTTCTACAAGGTTACGCCCGACATTACGGATGTGATCAATGGACACGCCAAAGAAGTTAACCAAACAAGTGAATCCTTCAGCTCTGTTGTTGATGCAAGGGTATCGTTTCTTAAGCGAAACATGGAGCTTGGGAATTTTTATCGCCAGAAAATTTATTTTTTCCTAAGGAGTAAAAGATTTACCCAGAGGAAAAAAAATTTATTTGGCAGCAATCAAAAGTTCACTCAGTTTATGGAAATTGATTTCAAAAACCATCGGGATCAATTTTCAAAAAACGTAACTCAGGTGAGCGAGCATTTCAAAAGTATGCAGATGAATGTCGAGCGACTTAATCAGACAGAATGGTTTGAATTGATGTTCGAGCACTTCAATCTTGGCCGCTCGCAAGTGGTGGGCATTCCTGATTTGCGAATCAATACTGATGAATTTGCACCGACTCTTGCAGAGCAGTTAGTTTTATCCGACTGCTTCGTTGGGAAAGATGCACTTCAGATTGATGAATATTTCTTTCGGGTCATAAATTTGGGTTTGCTTCCGGAGAAAACTTTTGCGTCCATGATTGATAAATTTTGTAAGCTTCCTTTTCACTACTACCTAAACCAAACGGTAGAAGTTAAAAGTCAGGCCAAGGAAGTGGAAGTGCTGCAACTTAAGCGGCGCATGGCCTACGCCATGGCATCTGGCGCCAAGCACGTATCAGATTTGGAATCGGAATCCAAATTGGCCAACTTGGAAGCGCTCCTTTCAGAACTTATCCAGGGCAGTGAGAAAGTTTTGAGCATGGGACTTCAAATTATTATTTGGGACAAAAGTAAAGTGGAGCTCAGTCGTAAGGTTGATCAGGCGCTCAGGGAGTTTAGGTCGCTCAATCAAGCGGAAGGCATAGCGGAGACGCTCGCCAATTTTGATTGTTTCTTAAAATCTTTCCCTGGAAGCTGTGAGAGTTTTAGGACAAAGAAAGTGAAATTAAGTAATGCGGCCCACATGCTTCCCTTGTACGCAAACTGGGAGGGAAATAAGCGGCCTGTTTGTTTACTACCTACTCGAGATTTTACACCCTTTGCGATTGATCCTTTTGCGCCGGAACTTCCAAATTGGAACGGACTCATTATTGGTGGAAGTGGTAGCGGGAAATCTTTTTCTGCGCTTCAGATTATGCTTCAATTTGCGACACAAAGACCTGCACCAAAAATTGTCTTTGTGGATAATGGACGGTCTAGTGAAAATTTTGTGAAAGTTTTGGGTGGTGAATTCATTGATGTGTCTTTGGATTCAGGAATTTGCTTAAATCCGTTTGAGTTAAGTTCTTTGGAAAATTCGCCATCAACTCTAAAAATTAAATCGATCCTAGCGATTTTGGAATTGATGTTTAAAGACGAAGAGAAATCCTTTTTGCCCAAGCGAGAGAAAGCAATGCTGGAAGAGTGTATTACACGATTGTATAGCATTTGCAAAAATACTCCGACCTTAAGCGACATGAAGCACATGCTTGATCACCATCAAGATCCAGTTATGAAAAAGTATGGCGACATTTTATTCTCTTGGACAGGTAATTCTGCTTTCGGGAAAATTTTAGATGGCAAAGCCAACATCAATTTAGAAAAGAGCGTGACTGCTATTGAAGTTAAGGGCCTTGATGACTATCCAGATTTGAAAGACGTCTTCATGTTGCTCATTACTGGGTTTGTGCAAAGGGAAGCGGAAAGTGATTTATCAACTCCTTATGTTTTGATTTGTGATGAGAGTCACCGCTTGTTTAAGACGCCATCGACCAGAGATTACATTTTGTACTGCTACCGGGTCTTTAGGAAGTATAACTGTGCCATTTTTTGTATCACTCAGAATCACAAAGATTTTTTGAGTATCCCGGAAGTGGCCGATGCGATCTTTCCGAATACGACCCATGTGTTTATTTTAAGGCAGAGGAAAATTGATTGGGAAGATTTTCAAAAAACTTTTGATTTCAATGAAGCGGAAATTAACGCAATTAAAAGTCTAAGAATTAGTAAGCGCGAGTATAGTGAAATTTTCTACATGCAAGATGAACGAAGGGCAATACTGAAAATTATCCCTGACAATTTAAGCTACTGGGTATGCACAAGTGATGGAAATGACAAAGCAAAGATTGAAGAGATGAAGCAGAAAAATCCGGAACTTAACATTACGAAAGTCCTTAAGAAATTAAGTGAGGGTGAGTTTGGTTAGTCGATTCTTCAGGTTAGTAATGTTTGCTTCAATATTGATGCTTCCGATCAAATCCTTTGCTTTCATCGGAGATGGTGGTGCTGGTTGGGCAAACTATGTTTATTTGGTCAAAATTTATTATGAAAATTTAAGAAGGTATTACCAACTTAAAGAGATGATTGAGCAGGCGCATAGAGCGGATCAGTATCTCCATTTATTAAATGAGGGACTAAATAACGCTACTGGATTAATTGAGGTGCTACCAATTCGCGATGAAAAAATCTTGGGCCAAATTCGTGAGTTTCAAAGTGCGCTTTCTAAAGTGGAAGAAATCTACGGACTGATTCCAAAAAGTGCAGACGCCGCGCTTCAAAAACTACACGATTTAACGATCGCAGAAAGTTTGAAGATGTCGATTGCTTCTAAGGATTATGCCGAGAAACAAGAGGCCAATGCGCAGCGTGTTTTTGTCCAAAGTGCCTCGGCCTCTCCCAAAGGGGCCGAGCGAATGAATGCGCAAACCAGTGCTCAAATTTTACACTCCATGGGACAACTGCTTCGGTTAAATGGCCAGATGCTGAAGCTTCAAAGTGAGTCGTTCGCATTAACCAACAAGGAAGAAAAAGATTCTTCTGAAAATTTTAACAAAACTAAAAAGGATTTAGGGAAAGCAATGAATGAACTAAAACCAAGTTATGAGTTTCCGAGGTTTTGAGAGTGGGTGATGAAAAAAATGTGACAAGTAATGAAAGTAGATTTGTCGCTCTATACTGCCGCACGAGTACACTTTTGCAAGAAAAAGGACTCGATGCACAGCTACGTGCCTTAAGACGGTATTGTTCGGAGCGCGGAATATCGAACTACGTGGTGTATGAAGACGAAGGGATTTCTGGAACTAAAGATTCCAGGCCAGCGTTAAATAAAATGATGGAAGAAGTGATGGCCGGAAGAGTGGAGAAAGTGATCGTTTATTCCTTTAGTAGGTATGCTAGATCGACCACTCATTTACTCAATGCGCTGAACTCCTTTCGTAAAGCTGGAACGGCGTTCGTTTCAATTACGGAAAGCTTGGATACGAACACTCCGCTGGGGCTGGCCATGTATTCGATTATTTCGGCCTTGAGTCAACTGGAGAGGGACTTGATCTCTGAGCGTGTGCGAAATGGACTTCGTGCGGCCAAAGAAAGAGGAGTGCGTGTGGGCAGAAAAAAAATTCGGCCATCACAACTTATTCGAACACTTCGCAAGTCCGGCCTAACGTATAAGAGCATATCTGCGATTGCAAAAGTGAGCCAAGGGGCCATCTCAACGGAGCTTAGGCTTTGGGAAAAAGAGAAAGCTGAGGGTAATGAACAAATTTTCCCAAATGATATTCCTCCAGTTATAGAGAAGTCACCTGATGAAGCTCCAAAAGAAGAACCAGCTTCTGCACCAACTGTGGCCATGGAAGTGAGATATAGATCAGGAGATGAAATCCTTGCTTGAGTGGCTTCCGCAAGTGTGCAGAGAGTTAAACGGTGAGTTACTGAAAATTTATTGGATTATGTTTTTGCCCCTGATTGTATTTTTGCTAGTGCTTGAGATTTTAAAATCTGGATCGCAAGTGCCGGACGGCGCGAAGATTCTTGTTCGCTCAATTGTATCCATTCTTTTACTGGTGTCATTTAAAGAGACGATCAACATGATCGCTTTTGTGGGTGATGGTATTGCCGGTAAAATTGATGGGCTTGCTCAGATGAGTAAGCTCATGGATATTTTTTCGAATAATTTTTCTAGAGACGCACCGTCCTTGTACAAGATCCGTGAGTTGTTCATCTTTTTGTTAAATTTTTTGTCGTACTTTTTGGCCTACTTTGGGGTCTTCATTTCGGAAGCACTGATTCACTTTACGTGGTCGGTTTTGTACGTGTGTGCGCCGCTAATGATTTTATGTTACATCCCGGAGCAAACGGCCAACATCTGCAAAAATTTATACAAGGGACTTCTCACAGTAATCACCTGGAAATGTGTGTACTCAATTCTTGGCGTGTTGCTTTTGAAACTCGCAGTCGAGAAGACCACTGAGGATAGTGAAAACCTCATCACCACCGCGGTGATTAACCTCTGCATTGCCATGAGTATTTTGTTAGTTCCATTTTTTACCAGATCTTTGATTGGTGATGGAGTTGCGGGCTTTGCATCAGGTGTCGCTGGAGCGGCGGGTATGGGGGCGATTAGGGTTTTAAAGCAAACAGTTACAACCGCAAAAAGGAAGGAGAATCAAGGCAGGTTAAATTTTAATGATCAAAAACGTTTCAACAGGGAAACAAAAACTAAACAACAACAAAAAACAAAAGGAGAAAAATGATCAAAGAACAAAACGGAATAGAGCTACAGGTATCAAAGCTGTATTCGAAATCTAGATTTTTTAAAAAGCTAGCATTTATGATTGGAATTTCCAACGTGATGCTGGTGATGCTACTTGGCGCTAACTATTGGGGAGGAAGTCTTGTAATCATGCAAAGTGAAGGCAACCTTTTAAGCTACCGTGCGGTGAGGGACAGTGTGCCCATTACCGAAGTGGAGCTTAAAAAAGTTGCCGAAAATTTTATTAAGCGTCGCTACGAGTGGGTTCAGTTTGATTTAGGTAGAATTCTTTATGGATTAAATTCCATCACTACTTCGGGGCTTAAAGAAAAAATTGAAGGCGACTTAAGAAAAGATGCTGAGAGTTACAAAACGATTTCCCAATACGTAGGCAAAATTGAATTCACCGTCAACCCTACAGGAGAAGTGGTGGGTAGATTTGATAAAATTTTGCGCTTAACTGCGAGGCCTAAAGACGGAGGTGAGCAAGTTTCCAGTCTCCCTGAGAAAATTCCCTTGCTTTCAGAAGCGCAAATTGCGCTCAAGATTGTGAAGGGAGCGAGGACTGATGACAATCCACTCGGGCTTTATGTGAATTCGGTGGCCGAATATGGTGCTACTCATTAAATGGATACTTGTGAGTGTAATTTTAATCGGAATGTCGATGCCGGATGTGGAAGCGAAAAAAAATGAGGTTCGTGAAATTCACACAAATGATCGTGAGATGAAAGTGATCCGCCTAGCGATGGGCCGATCGACAGTTTTGAGTTTCACTGAGAGGCCCATCAAGGTGGTCGCCGGTAATTCAAATTATTTTAATGTGGAATTTGTAGGAAACGATGTGACCCTACAGCCATTGGCGAATGTTGAAAGCAACATGTTCATTTATACGCAGTCGAAAAGTAAGTTTGGCTTTCACTTAAAAGTGGGATCAGTAAGTCAGTATGATGATCTGGTGTACGTTCGCTTCAAAGGTGATACACCTATTTCAAATCATGGTGCGCCCTTAATGAGCAACCGAAAGAAGCTGGAACCATTCTTTCTTGCGATTGGTAATTTGCAAGTGTTTGCAACAAATTTGTTTCAACTGGGATCCACAAAAACTTTCGTTTTGGATTTTATCCTAAAAAATAAAGAGGATAAAATTTTGAAGTTACGTGAAGTTCAAGTTTTTGTATCCAAGAATAAAGAGCGAATTAAAGGCCAAACTGTAGTCTACGAAAAAGACAGCATTTTGATGCACGATCAATCGCGAGGAAGAATCTTTTTTCCCGCAGATAAGATGAATGGTATCACGTTTTATGTGTCATATAAAAAGAAACTTAAGGGGAAGAATTTATCCAAAAGATATCACTGAGAAGTTCTGTTGGTCGTTTGAAAAATTTTATCTTTAAGCTTTTTGTAGACACCGAAGGTGATAAGACAGTGCCGAGGAAGAAAAATATTAAAGTCGCGCTTGTGGTAGCAACACTGATCACTGTTGTCTACCAGTCAGTCAAAAAACAAGATGATTCATCGTTGGATAGAAGTTACCAACCACTTGCAAGTGGGAGGCAATCTCAATTCAGTAATGCTGGAGTTGATGAGCGTAGTTCAAAGCATGAATTCCATCTTGATACAGATATTGGTGATCATAATACAAAAAATAAAAGGAGTAAAAATTATGGAGAAAAAAGAATGAAGATGAGTCCACTAATCTACAGTGCGAAGCAAGTTATTGAACGTGGTGCTGACGCAACGGGATCTACAAATGCCATTCCCAGTGGGACAAATTTTATTGGAAAACTGCTTGATGGAATTGATTCAAGAGCACAAAGTTCAACTGCAAGGGTGACATTGCCTTATGGAGTTAGTCACCCCAAGGGCGGATCGATTCCCAAAAATTCAGTTTTATTGGGCCAGGTAAATTCTGGTGAAGGAGAGAAAATTTTCATCAGATTCTCGAGAGTCGTATTTCCAAGTGGTGAAGAATTTAAAATTGATGCCCAGGCACTGAGTTCAAGTGACTATTCGCCAGGAATTATCGGCCAAGTTCACAGTAATGCGGATTTAAGGCTTATGGGATCCATGGCACTCACAGTGGTATCGGCCGCAGCAGATGTGCTCACCCAAAGAAGCATGGTAAATGTTGGCGGGATGCCGATGGGAATTGGAATTAATCAAACAGAGGCCACAACCAAGAACGCCGTTTTGCAAGGAGTGTCGCAACTGTCCAAAGAAGAAGCGCAAAGAAAAATGCAAAGTGCGCAAAGTGCTGAAAGTTACGTTACCGCTTCTTCGGATAGTGATTTAATCGTGAGTCTGCTTTCACCATTTACTACGGAAGGAAGTAATCAATGACAGATAAGAAAGTTGAGAATCGCTTTTTTGATGGGATGGTTGAGATTGCGTGCGCCACTTTTAAGATTATGCATGAGGGTTTAAAGACAAAATTTTACGAGAAGTGGGATGATTTACTAACCATTGGTTCAGTCGCATTTATTTTGTCAGTATGGATTCGCCACGCAGAATTTCAGGCGTTTCTTAGGCCCAGAGGTTATGACACCATCGTTTCAATTTTGGATCACGTGTTTGTTCCGATGAGCTATCCTCACATCTTACTTTTTACCACTATCTTGGTGACATTGGGATTCACTTTCTTTTATGGAATTAAACCCTACTTTAAATTTAGGGCGTACCAAAAAGGGCTTGATCATCTCAATTTAAAAAGTGGACTCGATCATCGTCCCAAACTTTTGCAAGTTTTTGAGATCGATGATAATCGCACCAGGCTTTTAGTTAAAAGCACGGGCCTTGGAGAAGAGCGCTACAAAACGAGGCTTGACGATCTTAGGGCCTCTGTTGGTGAGCGAATTGAGTCGGTGAGATTTTTTGACAAAAATAGTACTTGTGTGGAAATTTTCCTAGCAAAAAAGTTATTGCAATCAAAGCTTTTGTACTCAGAAGTCGAGAGTCATTTGCAGCGGCCGTTTAGTTTTATTGTAGGAAAATCCCAAAGTGGTTTGATTATGGAATCTCTGGAAGATGTACCTCATTATATGATTGCCGGATCCACAGGTGGAGGTAAATCAGTCGCATTCAAAAGTATGCTCATGGGGTTGCTTGAGAGTTCCAAACAGCTACAGATGTTTTTGTTTGACTTCAAACGAGTTGAGATGACGGATTTTTCAGTGCTACCCAATGTGCGAGTAGTGAATGATGAATTGGAGGCGCAAATAATTTTAAGTCATCTGGAGAAGGAAATGGAGAGGCGATTTAGATTTCTTGAAGAGAAGGGATTTAAATCCATTGATCCTGCTCGGGACAAAATGAATCGGATTGTTGTGGGGATCGATGAGTGTACTGATCTCACAAGCAAAGTACCCAAAAGTAATTCCAATTACGCGGTTGTTGAGTCGGCAAGAGCAAGCCTTGATAACCTTTCAAGAAAAGCTAGGGCCTGTGGGATTCACCTCATCTTGGCCACCCAAAAAATCGACAAAGGAAGTGTCGATACGAGGGTTCAAGAAAATATTGAAGGGAGATTAGCGCTTCGCATGAACACCATGGAAAATTCTGTTCGTGTGCTACAAAATGCGATGGCCTATCATCTTCCTTCAATCCCTGGTCGAGCGATTTGGAAGAAGGGTGCCAACTACAGTGAGGTTCAGTGTCCATTCTTAACAGACGTGGAAATAAAATCCAAACTAGAAGTATTGAAAGCGAGTAAAAAATTTGAACATGTTAAGTCTGAAGAAAAAAGTGATTTCAATGAGGAGATCGATACGGAGACTAACATTTTAGTTAAAAGAAGAGGTGGGTTGCAGAAAAATTAATAATCACTGTAAGGGATTTGTCGCTTTTTCGCTACCTGCATGAATGTAAAGTTGCTTCAACTAATCAAATTAATCGAGACGTCTTTGTCGCTTCAATAGTGAAAACAAGGGAGAGGCTTCAAAAACTTCGCGCTCACGGACTCATTTGTGCTGTGGCCCGTGATGAAGAAGTTGATCAGTGTATGGTGTATTCGTTAACCAAAGTTTCGGCCAGAATGTTGAAGCAAATTTACCCGGAGATGTTTTTAATTGATAGGCTTAAGAGTAACAGTATCAATCACGATTTGCGCTTAAATGATGTAAAGTACGCGTTAACTTCAAAAACACTTGTCACCAATTATTGGACGGAAAACATTTTGCAATCATCAATTGCGGTAACAAATAATTTGGAGCTGTCAGTTTTTCGCACCCTGCAAGTGGACGCACTCGTCAAACTTGATAACAAACAAGGTGGTGAGTTGCTTTGCGCTCTTGAGCTGGAAGCTTCCTGCAAAGGGGCCGCAAAGTACGAGCGAAAATTGAAAATACTTTATTCGGCCGCGCAAGTCGGCGTTGTTTTGTATGTCTGTATGAATCCAGAGATAGAGCAAGTGCTCAAGAAAAATGAATTGTTGGTGTCGCCAGCTGGGCAAAAAAAAATCTACTACGCCCAGTACGGTGAAGTTACATCAAAATCAATGCCAGTTGTTTTTCAAAATCAAAATGGTTTCGTTATTGAAATCATTTAAGTGACAACTTGCCGGGTGTGGTGGGCATGGTGCCTACCCCCCGGCCTTATTTTACGCAACATTTATTAACCCGTGGAAATTCCTAAAAAATTTCGAATTTTTAGAAAATCTAAATCTTCTGATTATATAGGGGGTTTGCACATTTTATGAAGGAGGTCTTATTACATGAAATCTATTATTACATTTTTAGTTACTGCTCCACTTATTTTTAGTTGTGCCACCACTAAAAAATCGATTGCCCTTGGTCTACTTGCTGGTGCAGGTAGTGGAGCGATTATGGGTTCAACCATGTCCCCTGATCATGACAAGGGCGCAATCACTGGTCTCGCTATTGGTGCTATCGTTGGTGGCATTGCTGCTTATTTTATTGATGACGGACTTGAGAAGCGTGACCAAGAAACCCGCAGGGATACTTTATTTAACTTGGAGAAGCACGGTGTATTTAGTGAAACAAGGCCACAAAATTATTCCGCTCCCGGAAATTTTCCCTATGGGCTAACGGCGCCGGTAGTAGATGAACAGTTTATCGATACCCATGTTGAGGATGGCACGAAACTAATTGAAGGTCATCGTACCTGGTCCATTCAAGAGGGATCTAAGTGGAATCCTAAACCAAGTGGTCGCAAATGATTGAGAGTAAAAAATCGCTCAACAGTATTCGTTTGTCTTCAGCTTCCTACCAAAGTTTAGGGGAAATGCTTAAAGGTGTTTTAGAAAAGGATTCAGAAGTGAAGCTGAATCTTTCTAAACTTTTGTCGTACCTCGTGTTGGATTATCATGAGCGCACCTTTGATAAAGCAGTAGATAAAATTATTCAAGTACACAGGGACAAAAGAAAAGATGCCGCCCAAAAATTGGGCAAGATGAATGAGGCCCAGCTAAATTCAGTCATGAAAGTTTTGGAGAAACTGGAAAAAGAAACTGTTACGGAAGTAGTCCTAAATGAAAAATAGGCACTGGAAGTTTAGAGATAGTTACGGAGACATCCAAGTGGCCATGATACCGGTAGGGCTAACAAAAAGAGAGTATAAAAAATTGGTTGCCGAGCTCGCCAGGCTTCTTTATTATCATTATTGCCAGCATCGCCAAAATTTAGTCTTGAAGTCCAGTGAATCGGCAATTCCTTGTTTAAACAAGGAGTCCGCTTGAGTAATTTTAAAATTGCTTTGTATGTTCGTTGCTCTACTGAGGAACAAGGCGCACGAGCCAATCCTGAGGGTACGATCAAGAATCAAGAACAACGTCTTCGCCAAGAAATTATCAATAGAAACCGCACCAGCTCCTTCGGGGAGCTGGTCGCGGTCTTTGTTGATGATGGAGTATCTGCCAAAGATACCAAACGTCCAGCTTTGCAACGATTGATTCGAGCAGTTGAGGCCGGTGAAGTAACGATGGTGATGGCCACCGAGTATTCAAGGATCTCACGCAACATGCGAGATTTTGCTTCCATGTGGGAATTATTTAAAAGTTTCAAATGTGCAATGGTCTCACTTCGTGAAAATTTTGATACCTCGACAGCGGCCGGAGAAATGATGCTCTATAACATGGCAAATTTGGCGCAGTTTGAGCGCCGATTAACCAGTGAGAGAGTTGTGCTCTCAAGGCTTGATCGTGCTCAACGTGGCCTATTTAATGGTGGTGTTGTACCTCTTGGATATAAAAGATGTGATCGTCCGGGACACTTAGAAATTGATAGTGATGACGCCAACTGTATTAAAGAAGCGTTCGATTCTTTTTTGAAAACGAAATCGATTGCAGCTGCGGCCAAGTGGCTCAATAGTAATAACTTTATTCCCAGGCGCATGATTGATGGCGGAGGACGCAAAGCTAGAGTTGGGCATTTTACGGTAAGTAATCTTCACATTATTTTGAGCAACAAAGTGTACATGGGTGTACTTGAATACAAAAAACAAGGCGAGGCCCAGGAAGCAGCTGCCTCGTGGGAACCTATTGTATCCAAAGAAACTTTTTTGAATGTTCAAAAATTGCTCAGTGAAAATTATCGCAAGCGAAAAACAGAAATGAAAGTACGCTACCCTTACACTCTTTCCGGAATTATCTACTGCAAAGTTTGTAATGATGCCTTGTGTGGGAAAACTGCTTACGGAAAAACGACTAGGGTTGGATACTACGAGCACACCTGGGCCACTCGGAAAAATGCTACCCTGGTTAATAAAGCGCTTGAGTGCAAGATGCACAAAAGGGTTCCGGTAAAAATTCTTGAACCTGCAGTTCACGCCCAAGTAGAAAAACTTTTATTGGAACCCGAAATTTCAGAGAGTATTGTTTCTGAAGCAAAAAAACTTCACGCAAAAATCTACTCCAGCGACGAGAGTGAAAAATCCTTGCGAAGAGAAATTTCGAGCTATACCACCCAGCTTGAGTCACTAGTTGACCGTATTTCCAAAATTCCATCCGGCGTACCAGTTGATGAGATGTATAAAGCGATGCAGCAGCTTGGCGAGAAAAGGGATAAGGCAAAAAAGGAGCTTCAAGAGGTTCAAAAAACAAATAGTGTTGGCGGTGAGTTCCCTGTAGAGCTATCAGACTATCAGGAGTTCTTGAGGGCAATGAAAGTTTTGTGGTTTAGTGAGGATAGCTCGAATGAGCTGAAAGAAAAAATCGTTAAGAAGTTAGTGGCGAAAATTGATGTGGAGAAAGGAAATCTGGATATAAAATATTATGCAGAGAAAAATCATTTCAGACGGGAGATGGGGACGCTAGTCTCCCGTCCTTCTTCAGAAGGTCAGCGAAACGTTGTCATGGGAGAGATCCAAGTTGCAGAATTACCAAAAATGTCGCAGAATTTACTATCGACGTGTGAGAGTTCGAATACTATCTGTAATGGTGCCCGATGAGGGACTCGAACCCCCACGCGGTTAAGCACTAGGTTCTAAGCCTAGCGTGTCTACCAATTCCACCAATCGGGCACAAATGTGGATAACGAATGGAGAGGCTATCATGCTTTTTTATTTCCGCCAAGATAGGATGGTACTTTTTAATTAACTCCGAGTAATATTTTTTAAACCTTTAAATTTTTGTAAAAAAGACTTATTGATTTTATGAATACTTCTCGTGTTAAAACTAAAGTCAAAGCGAATTCTAAAGCAAAAAAAAATGTCCCTCCTTCTAAAAATGAATATTTTGTTAAATTGTTAGCGTTGGATAAAGGGCTAAAAGTAGTCATCCATAAGTTTTCTGATCTTGATTTTACGCCTCAAATTCTTCGATCTCCTTATGAATCCTTGGTGAGGGCAATTGCCCATCAGCAGTTGCATGGAAAAGCTGCTGAAACAATTCTTGGCCGCTTCATGGCCTTGACGAACCCAACAGACAAGTTACCTGCTCCAGAGGAAATTGATTTGTTCTCAGTGGAAATGATGCGTGGATGTGGTTTATCTAACTCAAAAGTAAAATCTATCAAGTCCATTGCAAGCTTTGTTTTAGAAGGAAAAATGCCCACCGCCAATGATTTAAAGAAAATGAGTAATGAAGAAATTATTAAAGTTTTAACAGGAATTTATGGTGTTGGCCGCTGGACGGTAGAAATGATGCTTATTTTCCAATTAGGACGTCTGGATGTTTGGCCTGCAGATGATTTTGGCGTCAGAAAAGGCTATCAAATTTGGAAAAAACTAGAACTTCTTCCCACCGCAAAAGAAATAAAACCGAAAGGAGAAAAATGGAATCCCTATCAATCTATTGTTGCATTACTCATGTGGAAATTGGCGGATGCAAATAAATTAGAACGAAAAAAAAGTAAAAAATAAAATGAAAAAATGGATTGCCTTTGGACTATTTTTTTTTAACTTAGTGAGCTGTGGCCATTTATTTTATTATCCCGATCAGCAAGTTTATGATGATCCATCCAAACGAAAAATTAAATTTCAAGATTTCTATATCAAGGGAAATGATCCAAAGCAGATTCTTCATGTGAGATATTTTCCTGCTAGATCTAAAAAACCATGGGGTATCCTATGGCAGTTTCACGGCAATGCGCAAAATTTAAGTGCACATTACGGGTCTGTTATTTGGGCGATAGAGGCCGGCCTTGACGTTGTTACCTTTGATTACCCTGGCTATGGACAATCTACGGGCAAGACGACTGGTGAGGGGATTAGAAAGGACATCCCCTTGGTCTTTCATTTTATATGGGATGAATTTGCTAAGAAAAATAATCTTCCTTTATTTGCGATTGGGCAAAGTCTGGGCGGAGCTATTTTGTTAAAAGGGCTGGAAGATTTAGGGCAAGAAAAAAATAAAAATATATCGGCTATTATTCTGGAATCCACCTTTTTTTCCTATTATGAAATTGCCAAAACAAAACTCAAGGGCTCCTGGATAACTTATCCATTAAATTTTTTTGTTCCTCTGTTGATTTCCAATGAATTGGCCATCAAGGAATGGAATTCCGTAAAAATGCCAGTTTTAATATTACATGATTTAAAAGATCCTGTTGTCCCTGCATCTTGTTCCGCCTCAATTGCAGAGGAGCTAAAAGCAATTCCAGATGTACTGCATGAGCGTCTCACTTATGAGACGGAATTTGGCAGTCATACCGCAAGCTTTATCGTTAACCAAGGAAAATACCAACGAACGGCCGTTGAATGGTTAAA
>Ga0247843_1004495_pt1 | contig 20764 bp, 1 predicted proteins | sample LaCruzMarch2017__FD_192420 | JGI IMG/M metagenome (GOLD analysis project Ga0247843, IMG submission 192420) | Freshwater microbial communities from meromictic Lake La Cruz, Castile-La Mancha, Spain - LaCruzMarch2017_8m | ecosystem: Environmental > Aquatic > Freshwater > Lake | place: Spain...
CCTGTGCCTGTGTAAGAGCCTGTGCCGCCTGTTGCTGATACAGTCACTACTGCGTTACCGCCGTTACATGCAATTGAACTGGTTACTGCTGAACTGGCTACTAATAAGGTTGGTTGGGTGATCGTTACACTCGCTGTTTTTGCACAGCCAGTTGCATCTGTAATTAAAACACTATACGTACCAGCGGACAATCCACTTAAATCTTGAGAAGATGCAGTATTACTCCAAGTATAAGTATAAGGTGCAATTCCACCACTTACTGTTAAATCAATACTACCATTGCTGCCAGCAAAACAACTTACATTGGTGGATGTAATACTTGCTGAAAGTTGAATTACATTAACAACTGAAACGTTACTCTTAACACTTCCACAACCATTACCGGAAGCTGAAACAACCGAATAATAGTAATAAGTTCCTACTGTTGCAGTTGAAGGAGAATATGTATTAGACGTTGCACCAGCAATAAGTGTTGGAGTTCCGGCTGAATTTGAATTAATATTATTAGCATACCACTGATAAGTTAAAGAAGGTGTTCCTCCTGCACCAATTGCAGTAAGTGTTAAAGAATTATTTAAACAAATATTAGTTGTAGCAGCTGGCTGCGATGAAATACTTGGTAATGGAACTACATTTAAAGTACTTGTATTTGAAGAAATCGTTCCGCAACCAGAACCAGAAGCTGAAACCTGACAACGGTATTCTGCAACCGTTGCTGTTGAAATTCCAGAAACAGATAAATTGGCTGTTAAACTACCAGAATAAATAGCACCTGGAGGTGGATTAGTTGCTACAGTAACCCAATTTCCATTAGCCGGATTTTTATATTGCCAGCTATAAGTTAAAGAAGGAGTTCCTCCACTAACACCAACCGAATACACATAAGTTCCACCAATACAAATACTTGGTGAAGCTAACGGCTGCAACGTAAAAGATAAACTTGGAATTACATTTACTGCAACAGTATTACTATTAGCAGTCTGACAACCTCCGCTTAAAGATGACACTAAACATTGATAACTATGAGATCCAGCTGCTGTAATACCACTTAAACCTAATGAAATAGATGTATTACCAGTATATGAAGATCCAACAGGACTTCCATTTGTAACATTACTCCAAGAAGAACCGTTGTAGTACTGCCATTGATACTGCAGTGTGCCAACTCCACCAGACGCAGAAATATTAAAATTAGCTGATCCTCCTTGACATATATCAGAAACATTAACCGGCTGACTTGTAATTTGAATATTAGGATTTACAATAACCTGAGATACATTTGACTTAACACTTGAACAACCATTACCTGCATCTTGAACTAAACAGTAATAATACATAGTACCTGCAGTTGCAGTAGAAGCCGCATATGTAGAAGTGTTTGCTCCCGCTACTAAAGTTCCGGTTGCATTGCTATTAGCTATATTTGAATACCACTGATACGAGTAGTTAGAAGAACCTCCGCTTGCAGTAACACTCAATGTGGTAGGAGTTCCATTCACACAAATTGATTGTGAGGTAACCGGATGAGAAGCGATAGAAGGTTGAGCATAAATAGTTACTGCCGAAATTTGTGAATTAATAGAATTACAACCATTGCCGGAAGCACTAATGGTACAGAAATAATAAGTAGTTCCTGTTGTTAATACAGGTGGGCTATAACTGAAACTTGAAGCACCTAAAATACTTGCAGAAGCCGTATAAGAATTTACCGAACTTGAATACCATTGATAGCTTAACGCTGGCGTACCACCTGCTCCAACAACACTTAATACAGTTGGCGTTGAGCCAGCACATAAACTTTGTGAAGAAATTGGCTGAGATGAAACTGATGGATCTGGAAGAACATTAACTACTGAAATACTTGAATTCACAGCAGTACAACCATTTCCGGAAGCAGAGATTTCACAGAAATAATAATTTGTTGCAGAACTTGAAGAAGAAGGCGTATAGGTAGCCGAATTAGCACCACTTATAATAGTAGGAGTTGGTGAAGCGTATGAGTTAGTTGTGTTTGAATACCATTGATAATTAAGTGAAGGCGTTCCGCCTGCTGCGCCAACAATTAATGAAGTAACAGAACCTCCAACGCAAACACTTTGAGATGCTTGAGCTTGAGAAACAAAATTTGGATCCGCTACAACTGTAACCACTTTACAACCTGCCCAAACAGAAGAACCACAATCAGGAGAGCCAATTGGATCAATCATAACGGCATAAGTTCTAGTAACCGTTAAATTACTTGGCGGATCGTAGGATGATAAGGTAGCACTGCTAATTGATGTCCAACCTGCCGTGCTAACACCAGTAGGACAAGAATTATTACCATCTTTATAGTACCATTGATAATTGAATAAATTAGTAGCGCCTGCTGGTAATACACTAAATGAAATATTGCTTGGATCTCCTCCATTACAAATAGTTTCAGTAAGACTACCAATTGTTCCATTACTAACTGGAGACAAGGCTGTTAAAACCATGTTATCTGAAGATGAACCACCCACCGAAGAAATTTGCAAACTATAGGTACCACCTGTTGTAGTTGTTGGACTAGTTGCACTTGATGTAAATGAGGAAGGGCCTGTCCATGCATAGGTAGTTATAGGTGTTCCTGTAATTAAAATATCATCCACATAAAAAGGAGGCGCAGTTCCAGCACTATTATCATTTATCCAATTGTAATGTATTTTAATATTATTAGTATTATTTAATGAGGATGGTAAAGTGTAAGTTTGAACCGTTGAACCAGCTGTTAGCTGATATCTTCCTGTATTTAAATACCCACCATTTGTGAACGTTGTAACAGCTCCTCCATTAACGGAATAACCCACTTGACCATAATCGTAATTATTTTCACCAACAGCTTTCCATTTAAATGATAATGTTAAGTTAGAATAAGCTGTAGCATCAATATTTGGAGTAACAGCTTGTATATTAGCAGGATTAATTAAACCATAATTATAAAACCAACTTCCATTTGTATACCGAGACATAATACCAAGAGACTTGCTACCTGATAATGGCACGTAACTTGTTGTTCCTCCAAAAGAAACAGACCATCTATTTCCTGAGGTAGCTGCCGTATTTCCAGTTGGAGCATCTACTCCAAAAGTCCATGCAAAAAGACCGGTTCCATCAAAATTTGATGCATTTTCAAAATTTTCAGAATAAACAGTGTTTGGTATGGAACCGGTTAACGTACCAGACAAAGTTGCAGTTGTACTATTACATATAGTTTGATCGCTATTTGCATTGGCATACCAAACATTTAATAAAGCAGGGCTAGTAAAACGACTAGCACATCCTGCGGTGTTATTTTTAAATTCAGCACGGTATAAATACTGATCCATAACAGATGTTACACTTGATATGGCTAACGATCCAGTAGTAACACCCGAATAAGGTGCTGTGTTAGTTAAATCTGTCCAAGTTAATCCAGAATTTGTTGATACCTCCCACTGAATAGCATTTGTTGATGTGCAGGCGGCGTAAAATGCTACTGAACCACCAACAGGCTCCGTCACATTAACAGGATGTCTGGTAATTGTTGGTAAAACTGGGCCAGTTAAGGTTAACGAAAAAGTTCCACCAGTAATAGCGTAATCGTTTATACGAACATAATATGGTACTCCTGATGTAAATGTATTGGTAATAGTTTCGCTTGTTGCTCCAGTTAATGCGCTAGAATATAAAGCAGCTGAGCAAGTGGTTGGACAAGTTCCTTGATAGATTGCAAGATCTTTATCATCAGGCAAACCTGATAAAATTAAAGTATAGGTATTTGTGCAGGTAGGAGTAAAATAATACCACACATCCTTATCAGTAGTTCCTGTACAAATTTCAGTAACTGCACCATTTAAAGATCCACCAATGGTTACACCATCCGGCTGCACTTCAAAAGCTTGAGCGCAAGAATTGTTACCAATTAAAATAGTTAATTGTCCTGCAGTTGTAGCTTGCGCACAAGATCCAGCAGATACTAAACAACGGTAAAAATAATTACTTCCAGTTGGCGCTGATTCTCCAGCGTTAATGGTTAAAGAGTTGGTGGTTTCACCCAAATAAACAACATCTGCAGGAGTTGCATCAACAATATTACTCCAAGGTCCTACATTTGAAGTACCATATTGCCATTGATAGGTTAAACCAGTTCCCGTTGAAGAAACTGACATTGAAGTAATGGCATTTTGATTAACCTGAACGTTTGCAGGTTGTGAAGTAATGGTAGGAGTTGGGTTTACATTTACTGTAATTAACGCTTGTGAACTAGGACAACCTCCAATTATAGCAACAACAGTATAAGTACCAGCTTGATTTGTTGTAGCATTTGAAATTACAGGATTTTGTGCAGTTGATGTATACGAATTTGGACCAGTCCAAGAATAAGTTGCTCCTGAAACAATACTAGCAAATAAGTTAAGCGTTTGACTTGAACAAATAGGGCCATTACTTGTAGCAACAGGAACAGAAACCATTGCAGGCTCTGTAATAGTTAATGAGTTAGTTGTAACTGTACATAAATTAGCATCTTTTACATTTACCGAATAAGTTCCTGCTGAAACTGAAAATAAATTAGATGATTGGTAAGAACCACCATTTAAACTATAAAGATAGGCTGTTGTGCCACCAGAAGCAGTTGTTGTTAATGTAGTTGTTCCGCCAAAACATGAAATAGTTCCTGAACTAATACTTGCCGCTAAAATAGTTGGCTGAGTAATCGTTATTGTATTAGCATTTACCGTACACAAGTTTGCATCTTTTACAGTCACTACATAAGTTCCTGCGCCAACGGCAAATAAATTAGAACTTTGATAAGCGCCACCATTTAAACTATATAAGTATGGAGTAACTCCTCCTGAACCAGTTGTAGTAATAGTGGTTGTATTTCCGTTACAAGCTAATGTATTAGTTCCGGCGGCAGATGATGCTGAAAGTGCAGATGGTTGATTGACTGTAACTGTTAAGTTTGCTGAACAACTATTGCCATCAGTAACGGTAACAACATAATTACCCGCTGTTAAACCACTTACACTAGCGGTTGTTTTTACTGGAACAGTATTCCAAGAATAAGAATAAGAACCTGTTCCTCCACTTACGGAAACAGCTACTGCACCATTTGCAGAACCGTTACAAGTAACAGCAGTTACCGTTGAAGAAATACTTATAGACGAAGGAGCAGTAATGGTAAAGTTTTTAACGACAGTACAACCATTATTATTAGTTACAGAAACCGAATAAGCGCCAGCAGCTAAACCACTAACTGTATTGGTGGTTGCTCCATTACTCCATAATATTTCATCTGAAGTTGAAAACGAAAAGTTATCAATTAATAGCTGAACGCCAGAAGTTCTTAAAACTCTTATTTTTAAATTACCCGATCCAACTGAAACGGCTGTTGGAAAAGTATAAGAAAAGGTTTTCCAATCGGTAGTATTATTAAGATAAGTTGCATCAATAGTTTGAAGATTACTTGACCAGGTTGAACCACCATCTGTACTATATGTTACAGACCAAATTGGATTAGTTGTAAAAGAATAACGCCTTACATCAAAACTAAAAGCAGTTATTGTTTTAGTACCGTTATAGGTGCCAACAAATTGATTAGAAGTACTGTTATTTAATTGAAATGCATAAGTTCCAAAAACAGTTGGCACGCTATTTAATGGAGCTTGTCTAGCTTGTAATCCTGCTGTTGCTGAAAACAACCAATTGTCTTGCCCGTAAGTGTGAACGCCGTAAGACGTCAATCCAGTACCAATTGCAGTCCAATTACCCGCTACATCAAAATCAATTACTTTTTTCTGAACACCTCCAGAAATTGTTAAAGTTGCACTACCATTGGAAACTCCATTACAAGTTGCATCAGTGGACGTTACAGTGCTACTTAAAATAGGAAATAAACTTACAGAATAAGTAGTACTCGTGTAAGAACAAGAACTTGAATTTCCAAGTACAACATGGTAATTTCCGTTAACCGTTGCTGTGTAATTTGCAGCAGTAGCTCCAGAAATTAATGAATTATTTAAATACCATTGATAACTAGAAACAGTGGCAGTTGCATTAGCAGATAACACTTCGTTGATGGTAGAGCTACAAGCTGCCGAAGTTCCAGTAATACTTGCCATTAAAGGTGGTCTAACAGTAACCGATACCGTTTGATTACTTCCAACACAACCGCCTGTAACTGCTGTAGGAGTAATTGTGTAAACAATAATTTTATTAAGTGCACTCGTAGCAACAATTACATCACCAATTGTAGTTGCGGTTTGTGTATTAAAACTCTCACCCGTTGTAGTACTCTCATTGTTTGCAATCCATGTATAAGTTGAAGCCACACTGGATGTTAAACTTAAATTAACTGCTGCTCCACTGCAAATCGTTAGTGCGTTTGTACTAGTCATGGCAGGAACAGCATTGTTAGTTATAACAACTTGATCGGAAGCTGAACAAGCGCCATTAACAATTGCCCACTGCAAAGTTGCCGAACTTCCTGCTGGAACTCCGGTAATGGTTGTAGTTACACTTGTTGGATTTGAAATAGTGGCAGTACCGCTCACAACCGACCAGGAACCTGAACCAGATGATGGTGTATTACCCGTAAGTGTAAATGTTCCACTACCACATTTTGATTGATCAACACCGGCTGTTGCTGTTAAAGCGGTTGTAGTAATTGTATGAGTTACCTGACTTGTGCTAGTTGTACAACCTAAACTACTAATTGACCATTGTAAAACGTAAGTACCTGTAATTAAGTTACCAATAGAAGTTGAAGCCGAGTTAACACTCACAAAATTTGGAGAATTAGGACCACTTACTAACGACCATGTTCCTGTGCCCGAAGTTGGTGTATTAGCTGCTGCTATAAGAGATGTACCACAAATATTTTGACCAACACCAGCACTCGCAACGCTTGGTGCAATAGAATTTACTAATGTAACTGAACTGGTAGATGCAGCACAAGTTCCATTTGTTATACTCCAAGTTAAAACTGCTGAACTTCCAGCAGGAACTCCTGTTACTGTTGAATTAAATAAATTTGGATTTGTAATAGTTGCCGTTCCACTTGTTACTACCCATAAGCCTGTTCCGATACTTGGGTTATTACCCGCTAATGTAAACGAACCACTACCACAATTTGCTTGATTACTTCCGGCATTTGATGTAGTTGGATTTGCATAATTTGTTACAATAATATCGTCGGTAGATGAACTACAAGTTCCATTAGTAATTGTCCAACGCAATGTAGCAGTTGAACCCGTTGGAACTCCTGTAATGCTACTTGCAGGCGAACTAGCTGAAACAATAGTTGCTGATCCCGCAATTAACGACCATAATCCTGTTCCTACCGCTGGCGTATTTGCAGCCATAGCGAACGTTCCACTATTACAATTAAATTTATCTGCTCCTGCTGCTGCTGTGGTTGGTAATTGATAATTAGTTAAAACTACATCATCAGTAGAATTTAAACAAGTTCCGTTAGAAGTTGTCCATCTTAATGTTGCTGATGCACCGGCAGCTAAACCTGTTACGGTTGTGTTGTATGCTGTTGAACTTGTAATAGTAGCAGAACCCGAAATTAAAGACCAAACACCACTACCTGATGAAGGATTAGTTGCAGCTAACGTAAATGTGGTATTATCACAGTTAAATTGATCGGCACCAGCTGCAGCCGTTGTAGGCAATGCATGATTTGTTAATACAACCTGACTTGAAGAAGACGCACATGCACCATTTGAAATAGTCCATTGTAAAGTTGCTGTGTTAGCTGCTAATACCGTGATAGTAGCCGAAGGCGAAGTAGCATTCGTAATGGTTGCTGATCCACCAATGACAGTCCAACTTCCTGTACCTATTGCTGGCGTATTTGCCGCCATCACAAAGGCAGAAACATTACAATTGGTTTGATTAGAGCCTGCTACTGCTGTTGTTGGAGCAGCATTGATTGTCCATGTTGCTAAAACAGTTGGGGTATTCACCGTACAACCTAAACCTGCACCGCAACTACCTCTAACACCCCTTATTTGTAAAACGCCACCATTTGATATTCCTGAGGTTGAAAGCGAAGAACCTGCTGTATAAGTTGTCCAAGTAGAACCATTTGTACTGTATTCAAATACATCACTACAACCTACTCCGTTAGTGCCTGAATTAAAAGTAGCTGAAACCGTTGCGCCTTCACAAACCGAAGCCATTGTTGGCGTTTTTGCTGCTAAAGTTGGATTTGTAGGATTTGGTGAAACCACCACACTCACAAAATTTGTATTAACACTTGTACAACCGTTTCCAGAAGCACCTAAAACCGCATAATAATAAGTAGTGCCGCTTGCGCTTGTTGAAGCAGTGTAAGCAGTGGTTGTTCCTCCGTTAGCCGATCCTAAATTTGTAGCGCCCCCTGTTGATGCACTAGTATTACTATACCATTGATAAGAAAGGGATGGTGTACCACCTGTACCTGTTACATTAAGTGTTTGTGGCGTACCATTTAAACATAATGTTTGTGTAGAAAGTGGTTGAGAAGATACTGCCGGATCAGCAACTACCGATACGATTGTATTAGCAGTATTTGTACAACCATTTGCATAGGTTTGAGTAAATGTGTAAGTACCTGCACTACCTGAGGCAACAGCTGTTACTGTTGGATCGTTAGCGGCGCTTGTAAATGAATTTGGCCCAACCCAGCTTAAAGTTGGTGTGCCTGTAAAGGTTAAAGCAATATTACTAAAAGTTCCTACATCGCCACCAGCATTATCGTAAATTTGTAATACCCATGCCCCATCAGCGGCACCGGTTAATGTTGAAAAGGCTTGCTCGGGAGTAAATGTTCCGGTAAATGGAGCAGCACCAGCAGTAATAGCTGTACCAGAAGTTGCAAAAGTAGTATTTGTATAATTATCTCCAGCAAATCCATTACCTGTACTTAATTCAATTCTACTTCCACTTGGTGATACTAAATATAGTTGAACTTCAGAATCATAAGTATGAGTTAAATTTAAAACGGCTTTATTTAACTGATTTGCAAGTAATCCTGTATTACTGACTTGTATTTTTCTTTCTAACCAAGCTAAATCAGCGATAGCTCCACTTGTTGTATTACTAAAAGTTATTGAAGCAGGCGCATCACTATTAATTAAATTAACATTACCACCCACACAAACCGGTGAATTATTACTTACCGTTGGAGTAGCTAAAGTAACGCAACGTGTAGTCACTTCAATTGAGAAATTACCTTGAGTTGCTGATCCTGTTCCAAAACCATATATTCTAATAAAATATGGCTGACCTATACTTAACCCTGATAACTCTGTTGAATTATGAATATTGGTATTTAAATTGCCGCAAGACAACTGCGTAAATGCACCACAACTTCCGCTGTAACCTTGCACAACTGGTCTAAAATTACCCTGTGGAATAACATTAACAATATGATTGGTTTGAGTTGCAACAAATGCAAACCAAACATCATCATCAGCCGTTCCGGCACAAGTTGTATAACCTGTTGAAGCGCTCGAACATCCTGTACTTCCTTGATCTGTAATACCAACCGTTAAAGTAGTTGCCGTATTACACTCATCATTAGATGGTGTTCCGGCTGCGAAATAAGTAGTACTAACAATATTAGAAGTAGCTGTTGATGGCGCAGCACATGAATTATTGCTGGTCATCACACAATTAACATCATCACCATTTGCCGGACTATTAATAACAAAAGTATTTGAAGTACCTGCTTGAAGAACTCCATTTAAATACCATAAGTAACTTGGTGAAGATCCTCCATTGGTTGGACTTGCGGAATAAGTAACAGGAACTGGCGAAATTCCACAAAAAATAGTTGTAGTGTTAGTTGTTACGGTAACCGCAGGCGTTAAATTAGTTACACTAACAGTAACAGCAGTTCTAGGAGAAGATTCGCAGCCGTTTTGTAAAGCACTTACATAATAAGTAGTATTTGTGGTTAGTGTTGCAGTTGAATAAGGATTAGACGAACTTAATAATGTACCACCAGTTAAATTATCATACCATTTATAAGAAACATAAGTTACATTTAATTGAAAACCTGCATCAACTGTTGAACCATCAGAAGTAAAACGAACCGTATAAGCTTGCCCTGCAGTACCTGTAAAGTTTATTGAACCAGCACCATTATAAGTAAATGATGGGGCTGTAAGCGTCGTAGTGCCAGTGTAGATAAAAATCCTATCACAGCAAGATTCAGTAGCAAAAGTACCTGTTATAGTTATGACATTAGATCCTGAATTATTAATTACTGTATATCCGTTCGAATTATCTACATAATTTCCAGTTCCTCCATTATCGTATAATATAGTGTTATTTCCAGCGGCAATTGAATTACTCCCTGAGAATGGTACAATTAATGACGATGTAGGCGATGCCGTTAATATAGTATTCTGACCACAAGATATAGCAGTACTTCCTGTAACTGCAAATATAGTAGATGAAGGAGCAGTATTAATAGTTACCACAGCACTTCCCTGTGTTCCCCAACATCCTGCTGCCGATACTGCCCTAAAATAATAAGTACCTGAACTTGACACGACTGTCGAAGTTGCTGGTGTCGCAATACTTGTTCCGCTTGGTGTTGTTCCTTGATAATAAATAGTACCACTAGAACCATTAGAAGCCGTTAAAGTAGCGCTACCACATGCTGAGCCACCGCCACTAACCGTTACCGCTGTTGGTAAAGCATTAAAAGTAGCTAAAACAGCCGTACGAGTTCCAGTTGTACAGCCTGTTGCTGTTGCATCTACATAATAAGTTGTATTTGATGATATAGATCCTGTTGTATATGATGTGCCAGTTGCTAACGAAGCACCACCACTTGATACAGCATACCAATTAACAGTTCCTGCACTTGCTGTTGCTCCCAAAACTACAAAACCAGGTCCGCAAGTACTACCCGGTGTGGTACTTGTTATAGTTGGTATTGTGTTTACAGTTGCAGCAACTAATAGTCTTGGGCTAGATGTACAACCATTCAAAGTTGAACTAACATAATAATTGGTAGTAGAAGAAATAGATGGTGTTGTAAATGATGTTCCCGTTCCCATTAAAGTACCAGCTGTTAAAGCATCATACCAATTAATGGTTCCTGAATTATAGGTTGCACCTAAAACAACTGTTCCTGTGCCACAACGGCTACCAGCCGAAGTATTTAAGTTTGAAGGAATTGCATTAACAGATGCTGTAATAGTAGTACGCGATGACGTTGTACATCCTGCAACAGTAGCATCTACATAATAATTTTGTGTACTAGAAAGCGATGCCGTAGTATAAGCCGTTCCTGTTGCTAATGATGTACCGCCTGATGATAGCGAATACCAATTAATGGTGCCAGCACTTGCTGTTGCGGCTAATGTTACTGCACCCGAGCCACAAACAAAACTTGGGGTTGATGCTGTAATGGTTGGCATCGCATTTACAGTCATAGTAACTGAATTAGACGTTGCCGTTGACGGTGATGCACAAGCGTCGTTAGATGTCATAAAACAACTAACTATTTGTCCATTTGTTAATCCTGCGTTTGTATAGTTTAAACTGTTTGTTCCAACATTTGTACCACCTAATTTCCATTGATAAGTTGGTGCCGGACCTCCAGCTGTTGGCACCGCGGTAAAGGTTACTGAAGTTCCCGAACAAATTGAATTAGTTGGTGCGCTAATAGATACAACAGGCGTTACAAAAGATACCACCGAAATGGTAATACTATTTGAATTGGCTGTATTTACAGAACGACACGCATAATTAGAGGTCATTGAACAACTAACAACCGCTCCATTTGTTAAGGTTGAGTTTGTATAGGTAGCAGTTCCTAAACCCGTACTTGTTCCATTTAGGTACCATAAATACGTTGGTGCTGCTCCGCCATTAGTTGGTGTGGCATTAAAGGTTACTTTAGTGCCACTACAAATAGAAGCATAATCGGATGTAATTGTTACAGTAGGCGCTACTAAAGGATTAACCGTAATAGTTATAACATTTGAAGTAACGGCTGAACAAGGACTACTTGTTACTATAGCTTTATAATAAGTTGTAGCTGATAAAGAACCTGCCTGTGCTCCTGTTAAGGTTGCTGCCGTAGCTCCTACTATATTATTAAATGTAATGTTATCTGCGGAAGATTGCCACTGAACTGCTCCTGTACTTGAAGCTAAAGTGATATTAGCAGGTTGATTACCTGCACAGATTGTTTGACTACTAGAAGCCAAACCAACTGCCGAAACAGGGCTTACCGTAACAGTAATTGTATTTGAATTAGCTGCCGAACATACACCATTAGTTACAACAGCTCTGTAATAATTAGTAGCAGTTAATACACCCATTTGTGCAGTACTTAAAGTACTTAAGGTTGCACCACCTACTGCAGTCCAAGTTGAATTGTTAGCAGACGATTGCCATTGTATGGTTCCGGTATTTCCTGCTAAGGTAATACCAGCTGGCGAATTTCCTGTACAAATAGTTTGTGAAGTACTTGCAGTGCCTCCAACAGAAACTGGTGTAATAGAAATAGTAATCGTATTAGATGGAGCAGATGAACAAACACCATTAGTAACATTAGCTCTATAATACGTTATAGCAGTTAACGAACCCATTTGAACACTTGTTAATGGACTTGCCGTTGCGCCAGAAATTGGATTCCATGTTGAATTATTTGTTGAAGATTGCCACTGTATAGTTCCTGTATTACCTGTTAAAGTAATATTTGCAGGTTGATTGCCACTACATATGGTTTGATCGGAAGATGCTGTGCCACCAACTGATACAGGAGTAACGTTAACAGTAGTTGTTGCTGATGCAGAACAACCACTAGATGAAGCAGTTAGTGTATATACTGTAGTTGTTGTTGGATTAGCTACTGGATTTTGTGAAGTAGTAGAACTTAACGCTGTTGATGGCGACCAAGAATAAGTTAACGGAAATGAGTAATTTACAGTTATTGTGATATTTGAAATAGTTGCATCTGGTGCTTGTCCGTCATCTGCTGATTCTCTGAATCTAAACAACCAAGTACCTTCTGGATTACCAGTGCCCCAAGTGCCTAATGTAGCATTTGATGTAGTACCAGCTGCTCCAATAGCTGAAGGTTGTAAATCATTTTGAAGAGCACCAACTGCCGAAGGCGGGGTGGCCTCAACCCTAAGCTCACTCTGCCAAGAAGCACTGATAGCTGTAAACGAAATTTTCACATCTGTTGAGCTAACCACCGCACCTGCTGGTATTGCAGGTACCACAACAGAAATATCAACTCCTGTGCCATAAGTTCCGCCATCTGATGTACCACCCGACCCTGATGCATTGACAGAGCCTGAAACTGCTGTAGCAGTACCATTCAATGTTGCGTTACCTCCATTACATATTGTAGTTGACGTACCTGCTGAAACCGATGTTGGAGCTGCACCAATACTTGCCAAAACAGCTTGTCGAGGTGATGACGTACAGCCATTTAAAGTGGCACTTACATAATAAGTTGTATTAACAGAAATGGAAGGTGTTGTATAACTATTGCCTGTTGCCACTGAACTACCAGAAACCGATACCGTGTACCAATTTACCGCACCAGCACTTGCCGCTGCAGATAAAGTAGTACTTCCAGTTCCACATACAGTGCCGGAGGTAGTAGATGTGATTGTTGGCACCGCACCAACCGTCATTGTTAAAACATTTGAAGTTGCTGTTGTTGTGGTTACACAGCCCGCACTGATAGTTACTGAACAACTTATTAGGTTACCATTTGCTAAGGTATTATTAGTGTAAATATTACTTGCCCCACTTTGTTGCGACACTCCACCTAGCAACCAATTGTAATTTGTAACTGTACTACCACTTAAACCACTGGCAGTAGCCGAAAATGTAACCGATGTACCTGCACAAATAGAGCCCGATGGGCTTGCCGTAATGGCTAATGCTGGAGTAGTTGGAGCGCCTGGACTTACAGCTAAGGCAACTGTTGCTGTGGTACCGCAACTATTACCTGCTTTTACAGTAATATTGCCACCTGTGCTACCAAAGTTAACGGTTATACTATTTGTGCCTTGCCCCGCAGTTAAAGTTGCAGTACCTGGCACTGTCCAAGTATAATTGGTAGCACCCGAAACTGCCGCAACACTAAAAGCTATACCTGATGCATTACTACAAAATGAAGGCGAACCACTAATTGAACCAGGAGTTTGAGGAACTTCAATAATTGTTTGAGTGGGTGATGTATATACGCTATTTCCTGTTCCACAAAAACCACTATTAGCAGAAAACCAACAGTTACCTTCGTTTACAATATCAAAAACCACATTATTATTTCCTGCAGCTAATGCTGTAGTATAGGCTCCAAGTGTATTTGTATTTGATGCCTGTAGTGAAAATGTGTAAGTTGCTGAAGCGCCTGCTGCTAAATTATTAGCATCCGTTCTTACATGAAAATCGCTCCAACCATTCCATTTTGCGCCAATATTAATATCAGGGCCGCTATTGGTCCAAGTTGCTGTTCCTGCATTGGTTACAGTTACACTAACCGTTCTCACTTCGCCGGCACACCAAGATGCTGAACCTAAATTCATGTTGGTAAATGTTGCCTTATAAGATTGTCTAATATTGACTATATAATCTTCTGTTTCTCCGAAACCAGAATTTGTTGCGCCACAAGATTGACCTGAAGTTGGACCAGGTGATGTATCAGATGATCTTAAACGCATCCTTACTGCTCCTATTGAAGCTGTATTTGGTATTAACCATGATGTTGTAAGATTTACAACAGCTGATGCACCACAATTTGGAGAAACACCAATATACTCGCCCGCATCAGCAAAATCTCCATCACTATTGTAATCAATCCATGCTGTAATATAACAAGTGGCATAAGTACCTCCCTTTACAACTAATGAATATGTATTGCCATGTATTAAATCTCCGGTTGTTGAACCAGTTTGCGGATATAATGTGTAATATGGAGCTGCTGCACCAGTGGTTGTGTTTGATAAGGTAGTATTTGGAATAGTTACTTGGCCAATATAATCTCCAGATCCTGTACCATTAGCATAAGTTGGATTAACACCACCACAATATACTAAAGCCGTTGTAGCAACCGTAATGGTATTTGAGCTTACACTTGTACCACAAGTACTACTTGCTCTAACTCTATAATAATAAGTTGTGGATGGCGATAAACCAGTAACATTATAAGTAAGTACGTTACCAACACTTAAATTATTAAAGCCAGATACAAAACTCGAAAAATTGTTAGCTGTTGAAACATCTAACGAATAAGAGGTTGCACCGGCTGCTGCTGCCCAATTGGCAACAAAGGTACTTGAACCTATGGCACTTGCCGCACTAGCAACGGGTGCAATTGGGGTGGTATTAATAGTAACCACAGCGCTACCTTCTGGACCCCAACATCCTGCTGCCGATCTTGCTCTAAAATAATAAGTACCTGAACTTGATACAACTGACGAAGTTGCTGCTGTTGTAATACTTGTACCACCACTTGTATTACCTTGATAATACATAGTACCACTAGAGCCATTAGATGCCGTTAAAGTTGTATTATTGCAAAATGTACCTGCGCCACTAACTGATACTGCAGTAGGCAAAGCGTTAACCGTTATAGTAAGTGTATTAGAAGTTGCAGTTGAAGGCGAAACACATCCTGGACCAACTGTAATAACACAGCTAACTTGCTGGCTGTTAGTTAACCCTGTGGTATTATACGTATTACTTGCTCCAGTTTGCACTGAACTACCATTTACTTTCCAATTATAATTAGTAACCGCTGCGCCATTTGTACCAGTAGGTACTGCTGTAAATGCAACATTTGTACCCGCACAAATAGAACCCGAAGGGCTTGCCGAAATGGTAACCGATGGCGTAGTTGGCGACGCTAAAGTAACCGCTAAAGTTGCCGCAGCACTAGTGCCACATCCGTTGGTTGCAGTTACAGAAACATTACCGCTATTTGAACCAAAAGTAACTGTAATATTGTTTGTACCCTGACCTGAAGTAATACTTGCGCCCGAAGGAACAGTCCAAGTATAACTAGTTGCTCCGGCAACAGTTGCTACACTATATGTTAAACCTGCAGAACCCGCACAAAAAGAAGTTGAACCAGTTATTGAACCAGGAGTTGCTGGCGCACCATTAACAACCATAGCACCCGAAACGGCACTTGCTATAGTCCTTGAACATGCACTTGTACCTATACAATAATAATAAGTTGTACCAGCACTAGAACTTGGCGGTGTATAAGTTGATAAAGTTGCGCTCGTAACAGCTGTACCTCCACTATTTGATGCTGATGAATTACTATACCATTGATAGGTAGATGCACCGGTTACTGTAACGGATAACGCCGTAAGTGCATTACCAACACAAACTGTTTGAGAACTAGTGGATTGCGCAGACACCGCTGGTACTAAACAACAACGCACGTTATCTATTCCTATATCTCCACCTCCATAATCTGAAGTTGCTAAAAGTCTTACCACAACTGTTGATAATGTAGATGAAGATAAAGAGGCAATGGTTTGACTAGTCCAAGATGCAGCAGTGCCATAAGCAGTTCCTACATTAGTAAAAGTGGCTCCAGCATCCGTTGAAAGCTGAACCTGAAGATTATCTGTTCCTGAAGTGTTTATATAATCAAATTTTAACTCCTTGGTTCCAGCAGTAGAAAAATTAAAGTAAAAATCAAGTGCACCTTTTATTCCAGCACGGGTATTATTACTATGAAATCTTGCTGTTCCTCCAGAAGCCGGCGATGCTATTGTATACCCACCAGTTGTAGAAGACCAGCCCGAGTTAGCAACAGTTACATCGTTTCTCCTCCAGCTATTATCTCCCCTACCCGGCCAAGAGCGCACACTTTCAGTGGAAGGCAAGGATTGCAACCAAGTTCCGTTAGGCCATGTAGCAACATCAAAATTTGCAGTAAAAGGTAAAGTTGCATAAGTAGGCGAGGCTATAGCAGCCGGTGGGGTAAAACGATAACAACGGTTGGCTGCCGGAATTGTCGTTCCACTAGCTGTACCTAATGTAACCTGATTTGTATTGACCGTCCCTATTGCGGCAGTGGTCCAGTTAGTACCTGTACGGTTTGAAAAATCACTCTGTGAACTTCCTCTAACTCCTACTTGCCCCAGTAAATTGACAGCTCCTGAAGCGTTTGATGGTCCATAAACAATATCAATTATATTCGAGGTCTCTTTTAATTGTATTTGAAAGGTAAGACGCTGAGCAGTTGCAGCACCACTCCCTTTAATGTCTTTATATTGAATGATAAAAATCCTGTTGGGTGCCGATCCTGTTAAACGAGACATTATCTGTGGAGCAGCTGCACCTCCGACTGTAGCTGTAGATGCTGCAAGATTTGCACCAAAACCAGATACTGCACCTTCATAATTGTATACGGTTGCTCCAGTTGTTACATTCGACAGAGGAGTGTAATTGGCTACTCCTGGAGCAACACCAAATGTAATAAATCCATTATTAGAAATAAAAACCTTGCTGTAAACTCTATGATTGAAAGTGAAATTAAAACCAATATTTACTGCCGCTGTTACACCATCTGTGCTCGTAGCTGTTCCAGCGTAATGAGCAGTTCCGCCAGTTATGGAGGCGTAAGTTGAAGTAGTGTTTGTACTCACATAACTTAAAATTGCATTAGCACCACCAACTTGCCCAAAACTATTTTTAGAAACGCTGAAAAATAAACTAAAAGCTAAAAAAGAAAGAAAATTTAACCTAAAAGATGATTTTGGTTTAGTAAAATTTAAAATACCGCAAATTTGATTCGTGATTTTTGTTGCGCCTAACTTAGCAAAAAATAATGCAACATTATTTTTTTTCTCAATAAAAAACACAGTAAACACAAGGCTTACAAAGCGTTTTAGGAGTTTTATAATTAGTTTAAAGTAAACTGTAATCATGCTTGCTTGTATTACTTAAATATTAGGGCTATATAAACTTATAAAATAAAATTTTAATTTCCAAAAAAACGTTAATTTTTTAAGCAACCATAATCATTTAATAATATTACCCTTTATTGGATAAATTGTTTAAAATGATGATTTTTAAATAAAAAATGTATTTTTTTAAATTTTAACAAATTTTATGCCATTTTAAAAAAAATGTGATATATATCATTTTTTCTAGCTTATATGGTAGTTGCTTTAATTGTTTGCTGAGTAAATCGGGATTTAGAGTCATGCCGATATATATCGGCGCTGGCATGAAAAAATCAAGAAACTACATGTTGATGTTTGTTTTATTTTTCACTGTAATTGTTCTCGACTGCCACTTCAACTTCGCTCAGTGTGATAGCTCTAACTGACAAAGGTTTCGACTGCCAATTCAACTTCGCTCAGTGTGACAGCTCGAACTGACAAAGGTTTCGGCTGCCAATTCAACTTCGCTCAGTGTGATAGCTCGAACTGACAAAGGTTTCGACTGCCACTTCGACTTCGCTCAGTGTGATAGCTCGAACTGAAAGTGGTTTTGAGTGGTGACAACTTACATGAAAACTATTTCATTTAAAAATCTTGCGTCATCAAACTCCTCCAATTCAACGTTTCTCTTTCGTTACTTCTATTTTGATTTTGTGAACCGGCATACAACACCATTGATTTTTTAACTTTACTCAAATCACTCCAATAATCCATGTTTTTAAAAAACTCAGTATTAATGGTTTTACCCGATTTAATTTCAATAGGTATCAGTTTGCCAGCGTTATCTATTATTATATCAATTTCGTGACCTGTTTTATCTCGCCAATAAAATAAATTAATTGGTAAACCTGCGTTAGTTCGTTTTTTTATTAATTCAGTAACAACCATACCTTCAAAAATTGCTGCTCGTAGTGGGTGTGTTTGCAGCTGGATGTTATCACGTATTCCTAATAGATAACATACAATAGCGGAGTCATAAAAATAAACCTTAGGTCGTTTTACAATCGTTTTATTAAAATTTTTATGATGTGGCTTTAAAAGATAAATAATAAAACTGCTCTCCAAAATTCCAATCCACGACTGAATTGTTTTTACATCTACGCCTGTTTCTACAGCTAAAGCACTATTATTTAATTCCTGTCCCGACCGTCCCGCCAACAGTTTGATAAATCGCTCAAACACAATCAAGTCAGTTATATTTTTAATTTGCCTTACATCTTTTTCAATGTAGGTTCTGATATAATTAGGACACCAATCCGCAGGCGGAATTTCCTGATCATAAATTGGTGGATAAAAACCTTTTAACATTAAAGTATCATCATCAGTTGGCAATAGTTTTGCTTTTTTTAATTCTGAAATAGAAAATGGCAATAAGTTGATATAACCCACCCTACCCGCTAACGTTTGAGAAATGGTTTGTTGCAATAAAAAATTATTTGAGCCCGAAAGAATAAATAATCCTTTAACTTTTGAATTATCTAAAACCTCCTGCAAATAAGAAAACAAAATAGGAACGCGTTGTACTTCATCTAAAATAGCACCATTTGGATAAGTCTGCAAAAATCCACGAGGATCTTCTAATGCAAAGTTACGCGTATCAGGATTTTCTAAAGATACATAAGGCTTACTTTTAAATACTTGTTTCACTAAGGTTGTTTTGCCTGTTTGTCTGGCCCCAGTAACAGCCACCGCTTTAAATTTAGAAGCTAAATCTATTAGTTTAACTTTTGCAATACGTTGAATCATAGATCAAAGATATGGAATTTTTTGGAATCAGATTCCATAAAATTCCAATTTTTTTTAGCATGAGTTTGCTATTTGAGTTAAAAGCTCAGTCACTCCGCCCTTCGTCAAGCTCAGGGCGAGAGTGCGAGGAACGAACTTGTCGAGAAGGGCTTTGCGGATTCTCGATATAGCGCAAAGAGGCAGCGCTTACTCCAACTGACAAGGGTTAAAGCTCAGTCACTTCGAGTGCGAGGAACGAGCTTGTCGAGAAGGGCTGCAACACCATTACTTAATAAATTAACCGCGAAATTTAAAATTGTACTTATAAAAAATAAAATAAATACTAAAAGTTATAATTGTAATTATAATATTTAAGTATATCTACAAAAATTATAACTATAAAAAGAAGTCATTGATTCCGTTAGATTTAACAACACGTTTGGTATATCTAAATAGGGTTTTGCCCTTTATTGATAAACCTATCATTAAAGTTTTTACTGGCCAACGACGAGTTGGAAAAAGTTATTTACTTTTTCAAATCATGCAATACCTGCTGCAACAAGATAAAACTAGATAGGTATTAAATAAAAAGAGGCTGTTCTCTACTTTTGAGACAGCCTCTTTTTTTCTATAAACTTTATACAAAGAACGAGGTTCAAATTTAAATAAATGTTTTTTGCATTAAATAAACTCAGTAAAAAAATTCCAAACTATGGAAAAGTTAAAATGAGTTCTTGAGAAAAATTTAAATGAGGGGCGCAGGCTTGCACTTCAACTTCGCTCAGTTTAACAGGTTAATTAAACAAGTAAACAATAGTAATTTAATATTGGAAATATCTCTTATAAAAAAACGAAAGCCACCAGCCAATCAATCCATCAGTAGGTATGTAATTAGGAATAGTTTGAGAAATTACAGAAATTGCAAAGCTACACTTCACTATTATAATAAGTGTTATTTTTTCATTTAATACCAAAATGATTTAAATTTTAGGCCAAAAGTTGCTGGAAAATATATAATCAAAGGCGCAAGTTTTTTTAGTGTCCTCTGTTTTTAAACTTTGTGTTAGTGATTGTATAAACAAACTTACTTCGTC
>Ga0247843_1004496_pt1 | contig 20763 bp, 30 predicted proteins | sample LaCruzMarch2017__FD_192420 | JGI IMG/M metagenome (GOLD analysis project Ga0247843, IMG submission 192420) | Freshwater microbial communities from meromictic Lake La Cruz, Castile-La Mancha, Spain - LaCruzMarch2017_8m | ecosystem: Environmental > Aquatic > Freshwater > Lake | place: Spain...
AACCCACCCGCCACCACCTCGCCCCTCGAAACCCTCCGTCGCAAATTCAAAGGTGAACCACCATCGCCTCAGGAACCGGCCAACGAGATTTTTGGTAATCACTTTACCATTCAAGAAATCTCGCCGGCCTATGATGTTTACAGCCTGCTGACAGTTTCACAAGAAACTCAATAACATGGCCCACCGTTTCACCCCTTCTCTTCTCGCCATCACCCTCCTCTGGCTCTATGCCATCGGCTGGGCCCTCATCGGCTACCCCATCTACCGCGACCAGCACCTCGGTGCTGCCATCGAATATTCCGCCAACGGCATCGACCTCCTGCGTCCGGTCATCCCGGGATTCAATGCCACTGGCACAGGGACTCCCCAAGAATTCCCAATTTGGCAAGCCCTCGCTTCGATCTCCGTAGACGCCTTTGGCGGTTGGTGGGGCGGGGCTACCATCGCTTCTCTCATCCTTTTCACTATTTTCCTGCCAGTTTTTTACAAAACAGCCCAATGGGAAGCAGGCCCCGTCGCCGCCGCCATCGCCATACCGCTTCTTCTTTCCCAGCCCATCGTCTTCCACCTCGCCGGTGGCGCACAAACCGACGGCTTTTCCCTCGCTTTGCTCCTCGGGTTTATCTGGTCCGCCGAAAACCTCCGCCGCAATCCCGCCACCCTTTCGTGGATCGCCTGCGCTGCCTTAGCCGCATTGCTGGCCGTCACCAAAATGCCCTTCCTCGTAGTTGGCGGATTCGCTGCTGCGATTTATCTTTTTTTTCAAAAAGAACCACTCAAACCTTGGCTCCTCCTCGCCAGCGTCGGCCTATTCGCCGTCCTCGTTTTTATCCCGTGGAATGCATGGTGCGATGCCGAAATCGCACGCGCCGAATTTAAGTATCTCCCCCTCACCATCCGCGAAATACCCGAGTGGTTCTTCGGCAGCCTCGCCTACCGCCTCGACCCCGCCAACTACATCAAGGCCGGCTGGCGCGCCCTCGGCTGCCTCTGGGGAAGTTTCGTTCTTGTGGGCCTCACCCTCTACGGCCTCTTCATTCGCCCAAAATCCCTCGGCTCCGCTCTCCTCATCGGAGCCATCCTCGTCACCCTCATTTTTACAAAAATCGTCCTCATCCACCGCCACTACTATCTTATGTTCGCTCCGGCGGTAGCTCTCTTGAACTGCTATGCCTTCGCCGACCTCGCCAGCCGAATCCAATTTCCAAATCGAAAAACCATCCTCTTCGCCGCCACCGCCGCCGCGATCGTCCTTCTGCTCTCCCTCCTTCAAGGCCACATGTCCATCGAGGCACTGGTCCCCGATCCTTATCCAAAAACAGTAGCGGCCACTTTAAAGAACCAGACATCCCCTGAGGATCGCCTTCTGATGATCAACGGCGGTTGGGGCGGCGACCTTTTCATTCGAAGCGAGCGGCAGGGCCTGAGCATCGACAACCTGAATTTGCTGGATGATCCAAACTCTGCGAAAAGACTCCGCGAACTTGGCTACAACAAACTCGTCGTTGCGAGCGAATCGCCACTCCTCCACGCTCTCCAACTCACCAACCCCGGCTCCGCAGACTTGAAACGCATCACTTGGGAAACCCTCATCCCGGAAAAAGCCAAACCTTGGCCCACACTCTTCCAATCCGAAGCACTAATAATCAAAGAAATCCCATACCCAAGCGAAACCTGAAGCAGCATGGAGCATGACCCCGCCATCTGGCCCTCAGCTATCAGCTATCAGCTATCAGCTATCAGCTATCAGCTATCAGCTATCAGCTATCAGCTATCAGCTATCAGCTATCAGCTATCAGCTATCAGCTATCAGCTATCAGCTATCAGCTATCAGCCATCAGCCATCAGCGTTCCGTCCTCGGCGCGAAGCGCCTCCCCCTTTCGTGGTTCAATAAAATAACCTTCCACTTTTCTCTTTTCCTTTTCTTGTGAACTCCAAAATCATCGTCTTCGCCACCATGTCGGTTGGCATTCTCGTCGCCCTCTTCTTGGGAATGGCCGTGGGGGAAGGAAAGCGTCTCGAGATCGTTGCCGTCTTTGGCTTTATGGTTGGAGCGCCTCTTCTCCTCGCGCTCGGCAAAAACTACTGGTATCTCATCCCCGCCTCGCTTCTCTCGGGTCTGCCGGCGATCCCCTTTGGGGGAAGGACGATCAATTTGGGCGAACTCTGCATCGCGCTTTGCTTCGGCATCTTTGTAACTCGGTTGGCTTTTAAGAGGGACAAAATCGAACTCGCCCGGGCGACCAGCATTCCGATCTACCTTTTCATGGCTTGGGTGCTCTTTATTTTCTGCCTTTATCCTGTGAGTATGGCCGTCTTTGGAGCGGCCATGATGGGCGGTCGCTTCTACGCGCAACTTGCGCTTGCTTTCATCGCATTCCTTATTATAGGAAGCCGCACGATTACGGAGAAAGACGTGAAATGGGTGCTCTTCTTTATCTTAGGAGGCAGTATTGTCAACGCGACATATTCCATCGCGTCCTTTCTGATCTTCGGCGCTGCGGATGATTTTCTCAACGCTGGGACAGATACAGAGGGCTTTTACACTTGGCACCAGAGCCTTGGCATGCCAGCGGTGGCCATTACTTTCTTGCTTTTTGCCTGGAAGAAACCCGGCGAGATTATTGGTTTCCGAAACATCCCCCTCGCATTGCTTTATCTTCTCTGCCTTGGACTCGCTCTCTACAGCGGCAAGCGTATGGCCCTTGTCGCGGTGCTTATAACGCCGATCTTAGGCGCAATTCTCCATAAGCAGTATTCCTACATATTCCTAGGCGGCATTGCAGCCATCCTCTTGTCGGTGACTGTTATGTTCGGGCATGGGGATGTATTTCGCCTCCCACTCCAAATGCAGCGCGCCCTCTCCCTACTGCCGGCCGATTGGGACCAAGAGATCAAAGGCATTGAAGGCGGTTCGGACCCCTTCCGTGAGTCGCTGCGCCGATTTGCGATGGAAAATATTAAGCGCGATCCCATTATCGGGCGCGGATTCGGAATTCAATACTCGGAGATCATCGGCCAGATTATGGCAACCAAGTATGTTGGCGGAGGCGATTCCCAAGCGGCTCCTTATGCGATTGGTCGCGCTTGGCACAATACTTGGTTGGGTTACTCAGCAGACTTTGGCATTCCGCTCGCCGTGATCCAAGCCCTGATCTACCTCACCGGGCTTGTGGTGGCCTACAAGGCATGGTTCCTCTGCCCAGCCCGCACGCCGCAGAAAATCTTTGTAGGATATATGTTTCTATTTATTGTAAGGGACCTTATTGCGAGCCATACCAGCGGACATACGGCGATGGACGCGTATGACCGGTGGTGGATGTATGGGCTCCTTTTCTCCATCTACGCCACGCTCTCCGCGAAAAAGAAGGGGACCACGGAATATCGTCCCAATGAAAAAGAACTCTTCATGCAGAGATTCTCAACGACCGCCAACAAGTAAAGGCAATTCGCGTTAACCGCTTCCAGCAGATTTGTTGCGTAATCCTTTTCAATTTTTTCGGTCGTTTCTAGCGCGCAGACATACCGTGCGCGCGCACTTTTGGCAGACGCTGGCGAATTATACACAAACAGCGGGCGGCATGCTGATTGGCATCCTCTTGGCCCGTATGCTCAGCCCTGCAATCTTTGGCGAGTTTGTGTTGATTACCTCCCTCATTACCTTTTTGATGATTCCACTAAGTTTTTCACCAGCACAGCTCCTTGTGAGCGACTGCGGAAGAACGCCTCAACTTTTTGAGCGCGTTATGGGAATGACTTGGCTTGTGACGGCATGCAAGCTACTTACTCTGCTCTGCTATATCATATGGGCACTGAGCAAGAATGACTTGCAAGCTGCATGCGTGGGCCTGCTTGTTGGTCTTCCGACAGCCTTGGGCGATTGGGCAAATGTGATCAAATCGGACCTCGAGGGGAGAGGCCTTTTTAAACCTAATTTCATCGTCCAAATCGTGCAAGTTTCTACCCATGCAGGCGTCACCATTGGCCTCGTTTGGGCCGGCTGGGGAATCTACGGCCTTGCCTTGGGGGGCTTTGCGGCATTTCTGCCAAGCATGGCAGTATATTTAGCTAGCACGGATCGCCGCATGACACAGGCAAGCTTGAACAAAAAGATTTTTTGTGATCAGTTTCGCTCAGGCTTTTGGCTTTGGCTCGGCGGTGTTTCAGCCAGCTGGTTTTCCCGTGTGGACAAACTCCTGCTCGGACACTGGGGGGGCGATACCCAACTCGGTCTCTACAATAGGGCCACAAATTATGGCCCCATTAGCCACATCGCTTTAAACTCCCTGATGACCAACGCTACTGTTCGGGCTTTAGCTGGAAAAAAGAACTCCACCGAGAAGAAAAGACTTTTTTTCCGCACAATGGGGATCGTGCTTGCGGGCGGCATCGCTAATGGCCTCTTTTGGTGGATATTGGCTGAGCCCCTTGTTCCACTGATCTTTGGTGAACAGTGGAGAGAGGCCATTCCTTCCTTCCAGATTCTGGGCTGGTTGGGCGTGCCCTACCTTCTCGTCTACGGTTCTTCAACAGTTTTGTTGGCAGAGAAAAAATTTGCTGCTTATGCCATTATCCAGTCCCTTGGGGTGTTGCTCCTCGCAGGGAGCTTGCTTGGGTTTTCCAATTCCATATCAATTAATTCGATAACCACCTCTCTAGCATTTATTATTAGCATGACCGGCTGCGGGACACTTATGACCGTGATGGCGCTAAGGTTGCTCTTCTTCCCCCAAGCTAAGGAAATTCATGCCGCGCGCATTCCTTTGTGAAGAAAAGATAGCTGGGCGTTCTGAATCCGACATTTCAGTATTATTTACTTTAACTTTTTATTTTGCAACTGATATGAAACTATGTTCCTACAACTATTAGAGTCTAAAGTTTTAAAAATATATAATCTATTGTTTTGCTGGCGAAACTATGGATTCATCAATTCAGTAAAAATGAATCTTCTTATCGGCTCGACAAAGTTTAAAAGAACCCTTCGCCTCAAGGATGTTGATGGATCGATTTTTAATTTTAGTTTCCGTAGCCGAATTGATCAAGGTGTATTATCTCATTTTATTAAATCTGGATATTATATTGAAGAATCTTTGAGTCAACCTGCTTTGACAATAATTGACTGCGGTGCAAACATTGGCGATGAAACAACCCGCTTTCGCATTCATCATAAACACGCAGAGATTATAGCTGTTGAAGCGGATCCAGATAACTTTATTCTACTTAAAGAAAACTGCAAAAATTGCCCGAGAATTCAGGCAATCCACGCCGCAGTTTGGAGCTCGGATACGGAAATCTTCGTAAACAAGTCAAAAACAGGAAATCCTGAAGCAACTTCTGTATCCGAATCGCAGGGCGAGATAAAAGTTCGAGCACTATCCATCCTGAGCTTGATGGAGCTTCGTAATTGGAAACACATAGATATACTAAAACTAGATATTGAAGGCGCTGAAAAAGAGTTATTTTCAGGTGACACATCTTGGATCGATTCTGTTAACTGCTTGATTTTTGAAATACCGGATTGCGATGCTCCTGGCACTCTACAATTAATCTTTGAGTGCCTTTCTAAATCAAAATGGCATGGGGTTAACTGTGGAGAGTGCCTCGTCCTTATTCGAGATGGTTCGACTTTCCAAGCCCGTAATATTCTAGGTATTAATAGATGATACAAGATTCACCTGATAACAGCTTCGATGTCACGGTTTCCGTGTGGAATGATTTCTGGTCACCTTATCTTGTATCGGGTTTGCACAATGCCGGTCTTCAGGTCATCCAACATACCACAGCCCGCCAGAAGGCGCCGTGTGCCCGCTTCGTTCGAAACATCCCCGCAAGCACCTTGAATCATCTCGCTTTCCGGGGGCTTCTGCCCTCGCGCTTTGCCCACTCTTGGTCTCGCGGTCTCGTGGATTCGGAGGGAGCCCGGCTACTTCAAAAATCCAAAGCCTTTTGGGGATGGAGCGGATGTTCGCTAAAAGGCTTGCAGGCAGCCAAAGCGGAAGGCAAACCCGCGATCTTAGAGCGGGGATCATCTCACTGCGTTTGGCAAAAGAACTGTGTTGCCAAGGAACATAGGCGCCTTGGATTGCCTCTGGATGAGCTTTCGAGCGATAAAGAAATTGCCTACGACTTGGCTGAGTATGATGCGGCGGATGTTATTTGCGTGCCTAGTCAGTTTGTTCGTAATACATTTCTTGATAACGGGGTTCCTGAACAAAAACTTTTCTTGAATCCTTATGGCGTCGACTTTGAGTTTTGGTCCCAATGCGACTCTTCCAAGCGCACAGCGCACCCCTTCACCTTCCTCTGGGTAGCCACCTTGATGCCCCGCAAGGGAATTGCCGTGCTACTAGAGGCTTGGCGCAAGGCGGCTCTCAAAGATGCTCACTTGGTGCTGGTGGGTGGCGTGAGCCCCTCCGCTCAACATTTGCTGAGAAATCTGCCCAAGAATATCGTTCTCAAGCCGTTCTTAGACCATAAATCCATTAGAGAGGAAATGTCTCGAGCTCATGTCTATGTGCTTCCGTCTTTCGAGGAGGGAATGGCCCGCTCGGTTCTCGAGGCGGCGGCTGCCGGCTTGCCGGTCTTGATCACTGAGGAAACTGGCGCCACCGATTTGTTACACAATGGGACATCGGCATGGGTCGTTCCGAGTGGTGATGTGAACGCTCTGGCTGAATCACTGGTATGCCTATCGAGCGATCAAAAAAATGCTATCGAAAGAGGAACTGAGGCACGCTTAGCTGTGCGAGATTACAGTTGGGAAAGCTATGGCGAACGCGCCGCTTTGTTTCTCGCAGAATTAGTTACTTAATTCCTAATCATGAGATATAATCCAGAATCATTTTGGGAGACAGCCCACCACGAGGTTGATGAGCAGGAGGCAGGCTTGGGTGAGGGGATCCGCCATGTGGGCGGTGGAGGAGGAATCCTTGAAGCGAGATACCTCTATGCGCTCAGAGGATTCGCCCTTCAACGAGTCTGCGACCGAATTAGTCTTCAAACTTCTTCCGCAGATTCTGTTCCTCTCGAAGTTTTTGAGTTTGGTTGTGGCAGTGGCTACTGGATTTCCCGTCTAACCAGACTTCTTGAACCGCTCCAGATTCATTACTCGGGGGTCGATATCTCTCCAACAGCCATTGTGCGACTCCAGAACCGACATCCGGAGTGTTTCTTTACTTGCATGGAAAATCCGGGCGCGGGTTGGACAAAACTATTCGAAAGAAAGCCTTTTGATATTAGCCTTGCAATCGATGTTCTGTATCACATTACCGACGATGATGCTTGGACTACAACGCTAAGAAACATCGCTAAAATAACAAAACCTGGAGGTTATTTTATTTTTAGTGACTTAGGCTATTCCCAACCGCGTTCCAATCCCTCAAAATCCCATGTTAAGCATAGGTCGCTTCAAGCCTACTTGGACGAACTGGAGAGCGGGGGCTTCGAAATTATCCATATCGAGCCGATGTTCTTTTTTTTCAACAGGATCAAATATGGTCCCTTTCGAGATCATTCTAAACTGGTGGCAGCAATGTGGAGGATGGCGGATCATTTTCCATTTTTGATGCGAGGGATTTATTGGATTGATCGTGGAGTCACCAAATTTCTGAGACCTCTGGATCCGAGGTGCAAAAAACGGTTGTTTCTCTGCAAAAAATTGTGAACTCCGCGTGAAAATTCTTCTCCCCGGTTGGGCGGCACCTCAGTCTTTCGAAACAGCCTGCGCGCGCGAGTTTCGCAAGCAGGGGTGCGAGGTTCTCATGCTGGAAAACAAGCCAAGCCGATGGTGGCTGGGTGGGCGGTCTTGGTGGTCCTTGACGCGCGCCGAACGGTTGGCTCAAGACCTGGCAGCCTCGTGGGAACTCTATCACACCGCGAAGAAATGGAAGCCGGATTGGATTTTCATGACCAAGGGCGAAAACCTCCGGGCCGAGGTGTTCACGCTTTTGCGGAAACAAATCGGTTGCCGCTTGGCGATTTGGAATGTGGACAACCCCTTTCACGCAAATGTAAGCAGTTACCAAAGCCTGCGTCATATTCAGAAGGCGGATGTGTATTTTATTTGGGCGCGGTATCTCATGGATGCCCTACACTCGGCAGGTGCCCAGCGCGTGGAATTTCTTCCTTTTGCGTTCGATCCCGAGTCACATCCGGATGAGGCCATCGCGCCGGAGGAATCCCGAAGATGGTCATCGGATCTTTGCTTTGTGGGAACCTGGGATGCCGAGCGGGAGGTGGCTTTGAAGCCTTTGGCAAACCAAGGGTTCGATCTGGCCATTTACGGGCAGGGTTGGTTGAAAAATTCGCCACTGGAATCGCCTTTGCGCCGATATATCCGAAGCGACTCGCTCTGGCAGCAAGATGTCGTGAAGGCGTTCAAGGGGGCCAAATTGGTTCTCAACCTGTTGAGGCGACACAACTGGCAGGGTCACAATTTTCGCACGATGGAGGCTGCAGGCATCGGTGGTGGCGCTCTTCTCACGCCACAGACCAAGGACCAAGCGGAGGTGCTTTTCAGAGATGGAGACGAGATTTTTTGTTATGCTGGAAAAGTGCTCGACCCCTCGCTCATACGTTCACTCTTGCTGCAACCGGACTGTTTGCGCAGGGCTGCGGAGTCTGCACAACGGCGCGTTCAAAAGGAGCACTTGCTAAGCCACCGCATCGAGCGAATTCTGGAATGTCTCGGGAAGACGGTCAGCGAGGATGCATGCGATAGAGCTCGATAGCCTCGCGTATTATTTCTTCCTGCCGATCGGCAAGAATCCCAATGTCGAACTTTTTCTCCACATACTTTCGGGCAGCCGCGCCGATCTGGAGGCGCAGGGGTTGGCTGCCAACAAGGAGGCAAATGGCTTCCGTCAGCGACGGGACATCGTTCTCTGGAACAAGAAGCCCAGTTTTCCCACAATCGATGTTTTCCGGAAAGCCGTTGTGAATTGTTGCAACAACGGGAAGCCCTGTCGCCTGCGCTTCCTGCAGCGCTAGCCCTTGGCCTTCGGTTCGGCCATCCGTTCCTGTGATGCTCGGTAATAGAAAAATGTCAGCCTCCTTCAGAAGTCGGGCCACATCGGCTTGGCTTCTCCAACCCGTCAATTCCACTTTCCCAGTCAGTCCAAATGCGGAAATCTGCTTCTCCAACCTTTCCCGCCAAGGCCCCTCCCCAACCACCCGATACCGGAAATCAATGCCTTTCTCGGCAACTCGCGCCAAGGATTCTAAGGCGACATGGATGCCCTTGGCCTCATCCAAGCGCGCCACAGACAAAATCTCGACACGCTCATTGCGGCCCGCCCTGTCATGAAAGGGGAACTTGGCCATCTCCAAACCTACAGGCAGATGGCGCATGGGCTTTCTTGGGAAACCCATCGCCTCGGCCTTGCTGGCGATAAATTCCGTGTTGTAGGTGAAGAGGGTAGAGTGTTTCTGAGCAAAATCGACGAGCACCTTGTAGTCTGAAGTTTGCTCTGCGCTCACATCCGCGCCGTGAAACGAAGTCACGATCGGTGCATCCAACAATCCGAGCGACTGCAACATTCCGCATCGTCCGCCAACCTCCACAAAATGGGCATGCACCACATCGAAAGCTTGATGTTTCGTCATCAAGCAGGCCCAGTAAAAAAGATGGAGCGAACCAGCCATCCAACCAAATCTCTTCCGATCAAGAGATTGCATAGCTTCTTTCCTCCCTTTGCGAAGCAGCGCGAATTGCGCCACTCCAAGCGCTAGCCGCAGGGTGTAGATTGGCACAATCTTCCAAGGGTGGTGAACGACTCGGCCAATATGATGCTCAAGAAAGGCCGGGTGAAGAACGCCACGGCCTTTATGGCGATAGCCGAAGACCTGCACATCGTGGCCACGCTTCTTCAATTCCACAACCTGATTCAAAATGAAGGTTTCTGAAGGGACTGGAAAAGAGCCTGCAAAAACAGCTATTCTTAAGCCTCTTGAATCTGCAGCAGTCGACCTACTTGGTATATTTTGATCCATGGCAATTTTTTTTGCAACTAATGCTCACATACAGATTGGTTCCTTGAGCCAGACTGCCAAGTTTTTTCTTCAAAATCCAGTTTCCACTTACCCTTAGCCTCTCCCATATGTGCGGCATAACCGGTTTTCTCTCCCTTCGGAACCAACAGATGCATCCTTCTCGGACGCTGGCGGCCCTGCGCCATCGCGGCCCAGATCGCCAAGGCGAGTGGACATCGCCGGATGGCTCAGTGTGGTTCGGGCACACACGGCTGGCTATTCTCGACCTCTCCGAGGCGGGCGATCAGCCGATGAGGGACCCCTCGACGGGAAATGTGCTCGTTTTGAATGGGGAAATTTATAACCATCTCGAGTTGCGGAGCGAGCTTGTGGCTCTGGGCGTGGAGTTTCGCGGGCATAGTGATACCGAGACGCTGCTGCGGGGTTACGGCATGTGGGGGGAGGGAATGTTTGCGCGTTTGCAGGGCATGTTTGCCTTCGCCATCTCGAATGCTCGCACCCGTGAGGTCATTTTTTGCCGTGACCGGCTCGGGATCAAACCGCTGTATCTCGGCCGCACTCCGCAGGGAGACTTGGTTTTTGCGTCGGAGGTGCGCGCGATCCTGCCTTGGACGGGTAAAGCTCTCTCGCGCGAGGGGTTGGCTTCTTATCTACACTGGGGAGCGAGTGCGCACGGGTGCCTGCTTTTTGAGAATATCAGTGAATTCCCCGCCGGGTGCTGGGCCTCGTATAACCTAGTGCGTCGGTCGCTCGATCCCGTGCGCTATTGGCCTGTGGCTCCCGAGGAGGTATTGACGCGCGAAATCCCCACCTCCCTCCGCAGGGATTCCGTCGCCGAGGTGCGAGCCCTGCTGGAGAGTGCAGTGGAGAGTCACCTTCTCTCCGACGTGCCGGTGGCCTGCTTCCTCAGCGGCGGCATCGATTCCTCGATCCTTACGGCCATGGCTTCGCGCCGGTTGGGCCGAGGAAGATTGGCGACATTCTCGGTGGGATTCTCGGAGCAGGGTTTTGACGAGACCCAATTTGCCACTCAGATGGCTGAGCTCTACGGCACCGATCACCACCATATCCATCTCAACACGGAGGATAAACTTGCCTTTGTAGAAAAAGCGGTTGCAGCGATGGATCTCCCCTCGATCGACGCTATTAATACATTCATTGTGAGCAGTTATGTGGCTCAAGCGGGATTCAAGGTGGTGCTTTCGGGCTTGGGGGCAGACGAGGTTTTTGGCGGATATCCGATTTTTAGAGATTTTGCGGCTGTGAGGGCATTCCTGGGCACGCCCCGATGGATTCAAACTCTGGTAAAAAGCACTGGTCGCGGTCAGCATCCCTTCAGTGACATTCCCCAGAACAAGAGTGGCGAGGAAATTTCCCGTTGGTGGCGAAGAATTTGGACGGGGGATAGCCTTGCGGAGATCGGGTTGCCAAGGCCACGCCTTCGTTCGGATCCCTCCCCCCCCTTGCCGGATGCCATGGCGGAGGTCTCGTGGGGTGAGATTTCCCATTACATGCGTGATATTTTGCTGCGCGACTCGGATGCCATGAGTATGGCGCACTCCATCGAAATACGCGTTCCTTTTTTGGATAACACGCTGGTGGAAAGAGTTCTCTCCTACGCGGCAAGGGAAAAATTTGACCCCGGCCTGCCCAAGAGCCTGCTTCTCAAGGCCACATCGGATCTACTCCCCGAGGCGATCTGGAACCGCCCGAAGATGGGCTTTGCGCTCCCCATGAGCGAGTGGATGGGTGGCCGGTTGCGGGACTTCTGCCGGAGCGGCCTGGAGCATCTGGAGAAGGAGTCCATCTTGGATGCCCCGCAACGCGAAAAGGTCTGGAAGGACTTTGCCTCCGGCAAGCGCCATTGGCCAATGGCGTGGTCGGCAGTGGTTCTTGGCCACTACCTCCAAAACACCAAAGCGTAGCGGAACTCGGAGCGAGTTTCGCTCTCCTTTCTCTGGACTGCGGTGGCAAAACACCGCTTCCCCCCGCGAGACATGTCTCGCCCCCTGGGAGCGCTGTTGTCCCCGACGGCCCCACCCTCGCCCCCAGTAGTCCCGTAGTCCCTAGTTCCGTAGAGTCTTCCACCGGGTCCGCACCCTGCGCGCAGCGCCTCTCCCTTTCCACTTTCTCGCCCCGTGGAATGCGAAGCATATTCGACTGGGGTCCACATCTCCTATTTCAGCTTTTCAAAAAATGACCCTCACCCAAACCCTCAAAGGCCGCGCCTCTGCTTGGCTGCTATCCCGGCCGTCCAACCAGCAAATCAACCGCGCCAGCCTCGCCACCGCATTCGGAGTTTTGGTTCTGATGGTCCTTTTTTTCGCCACCATCGGCATCCTTCAATGGACCCTCTCCGAGCAAATCCAAAAAAAACAGACCTCGCGAGCCGCCACCTTCCTCAAAGAAGCCACCACAGCCCTTGAAATGTCCCTGCAGCTTGGCGACTCCCACCGCTCCACGCTCGCCTACCTGCTCGCCCGCGAACCCGGGGAATCCCAAGACTCCCTCGACCGGCGCCAAAATGCTCTGGCAGGCTACGAAAAAAACCTTGCCCTCATCGAAGCTCACTCCGACCCGAATCTGATCTCCCAAAAAAACCAGACCACCCGCCTTGCCGCCGAATACGAATCCGCCTCCTCCCATCTCATCGAAATCGTGCAATCCGGCCAAATGGACCAAGCCCTCGACTACCGCCTCCAAACCCTCCGCCCCCTCTTCGAATCATGGCAATACACCCATGAAAACTTCGCCACCGCACTCGCCGCAAAAGCCAGCGCGAAAGACTCCACAACCGAAAACTTCATCCGCAACCTCCAGATCGTCCTCCTCGCCCTTATCTTCATCCCCATCCTCCTCCTCGCCCTCGCCGCCATCTCCCTCGCCACACTTCTCGGCTGGGAAAAATTCGCCTCGCGAACCCAATCCACCCCCGACCCCTGGTCCCATTAAACAAACACCCGCGCCACGCTTCGCAAAGCCCCCTGCCCCACAGCGAAAATAAACCGTTTTTCTCACAGCGACACAACGATCACAGAGGGCGGACCAGTCTGATTACTTTTCCTAAAAAACGCCGTGTTCGCTGTGCTGCCGTGAGACACCTTCTTCTTCTTTTTTCTCACAGCGACACAGCGCTCACAGCGCCCGAACCTCTTCTCCACTTCTTCAAAAAAACGCCGTGGTCGCCGTGCCGCCGTGAGACACCTTCTTCTTCTTTTTTCTCACAGCGACACAGCGCCCAAACCGCTTCTCCACTTCTTCTAAAAACGCCGTGTTCGCTGTGCCGCCGTGAGACACCCTCTTCTCTTTTTTCTCACAGCGACACAACGTCCACAGCGCCCGAACTGGTTTTACAATCTCCTCCCTTCGCCGTGGTCTCCGTGCCGCCGTGAGACACATTCTTCTTCTTTTTTCTCACAGCGACACAGTGACCACAGCGCCCGAACCTCTTCTCCACTTCTTCCAAAAACGCCGTGCTCGCCGTGCTGCCGTGAGACACCCTCTTCTCCTTTTTTCTCACAGCGACACAACGACCACAGCGCCCGAAGCACTTCTCTCCTTCTTCTAAAAACGCTGTGGTCGCCGTGCCGCCGTGAGACACCTTCTTCTCTTTTTTCTCACAGCGCCGCTCAGCCATCAGCCATCAGCCATCAGCCATCAGCCATCAGCCATCAGCCATCAGCCATCAGCCATCAGCCATCAGCCATCAGCCATCAGCCATCAGCCATCCGTCCTTAGCGGCTCAGCGGCCTCCGCCGTGAGATTCGCTTCTTCTCCATCGATAAACCTCCAGATGTCGCAGCGCCACCACCTCCGGCCCCATCCAATCCACGATCCTTTTTCTCACCTCTAAACTTTCATCAGTGGAACGAGGTCTCTCCAGCGCATCCGCAACCGCCCTAGCCAACCCTGCGGCATCCCGCTGACCGACCACCACACCCGCCCGAATCCGCCGCGCATTCTCAGCCATCGCCGTCCCCTCCGACACAATCCCGGCTACTCCCAGCAACGACGCCTCGATAAACTGATTCCCAAACATCTCCTCCAGCGACGGCGCCAGCAGCACCGAAATCGTCGATAACTCCTCCGCCAACTCCCTCGACCCCACCGTCCCGTGAGTCACCAACCTCTCCCCCAGCAACTCCCTCAAACCAACAATCTCACGCGCCTCATAATCCGCCGCCTCCCGCCGATCCCCAAAAATGTGCAACACGCACCGCGAAAAAACCTCCGGCCGCTCCCGCCTCAAAATCCCCAATGCCTCCCGGATCAAGTGCACCCCTTTGCGCTCCACCACCGTCCCCACAAACGCCAAATGCCCCGCCCGCCTCGGCCGATCCACCGGAATCTCCAGCAACGCCGGATCGAAAGTGTTCGGAATCTCGTGCAACCGAACATGCGGAAACGCCCGCGCCAACTCCCCCCGCACATACCCGCTCTTCGCAATCACATCCCCCGCCCGCCGCAATGCCCGCCGCTCTGTCCACTCCACGATCCGCTCGCGTGAAAAAAACCGCCCCGGCGGCATCTCGCGATTGATAATAAAAAAGCACCCCTGCGCCGTGAGCACACTCGGCCGCCCACACGCCTGCGCCGCCAGCGCATAGGCATCCTCCGTCCCGTGGGCATGGACCACATCCGGCTCCCAAGCCAGCACCGCCCGCCTCAACCGCCGCACATCGAAAAAAAACAAAGTCGCCGACCTCAACCGATCCGGCGCCGCCACATAGCGCACAGGCACCCCCTCCACCTCGCACTCATAATCCCGACTCGCCCCCGGCACCTGCACCACCAATCGCGCATCAATCCCCGCATGCGCCCGCTGGGCCAGCGCCAAATTCAAAACCCACCGACCCGGATGCGTCACAATCCTCCCCCGATCCGGATGCCCATCCGCCAGCGGCAAATTGCAAATGTGAACCACCTTCATCGTCCAATCATCCAAGCCCACCCCCAAAAAAACGCCATCCCTTTTCTCTCACAGCGACACAGCGCTCACGGCACACAGACCTGACTCCTCTTTTCTCTCCCCGCCGTGTTCGCCGTGCCGCCGTGAGACACCTCTTCTCTTTTTCTCTCACAGCGACACAACGACCACAGCGCACAGACCTGACTCCTCTTTTCTCCCCCCGCCGTGTTCGCCGTGCCGCCGTGAGACACCTTCTTCTTTTTTTCTCTCTCAGCGACACAACGCTCACAGCACACAGACCTGACTACTCTTTTCTCCCCCCGCCGTGTTCGCCGTGCCGCCGTGAGACACCTTCTTCTCTTTTTCTCTCTCAGCGACACAACGCTCACAGCGCACAGACCTGACTCCACTTTTCTCCCCTAGCCGTGTTCGCCGTGCCGCCGTGAGACACCTTCTTCTCTTTTTTTCTCACAGCGACACAACGACCACAGCGCACAGACCTGACTCCTCTTTTCTCCCCCCGCCGTGTATGCCGTGCCGCCGTGAGACACCTTCTTCTCCTTTTCTCTCACAGCGACACAACGCTCACAGCACACAGACCTGACTCCACTTTTCTCCCTTCGCCGTGTTCGCCGTGTTCGCCGTGCCGCCGTGAGACACCCTCTTCTCTTTTTCTCTCACAGCGACACAACGCTCACAGCGCACAGACCTGACTCCACTTTTCTCCCCCCGCCGTGAGACACCCTCTTCTCCAAGTTGAAACGCCTTCTCCACGCCATCCCCTATCTGCCATCTACTAACTCCAATCTCCTAAAAAACTTGCCCGTTTTCTCCATCATCACGCCGAGCTACAACCAACTCGATTGGTTGCGCCTTTGCATCGCCAGCGTCCGCGACCAGACCCTGCTCCCAGCTCCCTGCTCCCTCGAACACATCATCCAAGACGCTGGAACTCCTGGCATCGAAGACCTCGCCCGCGAACTCGGTGCCGAATTCCACCGCAACGGCCATCTCATCTTCGAAGCCAACCCATCAGCCATCCGCCATCCGCTATCAGCCATCGGCCGCGAAGCGGCCCTAAAAATCTTCTCAGAGCCCGACGACGGTATGTATGACGCGATTAACAAGGGCTTATTGAAATCAAGTGGAGAAATCTGTTCATGGCTGAATTGCGACGAGCAATACACTCCAGGCGCATTAAAGAATATTCAGTCCGCCTTCAAAAGACCCCCTGATGTGCATGCAGTCTTTGGGGATTTTGTTGTGCTTGATCAGTCTAATAATCCCCTTTGCTACCGCCGAAGCTTTGCGCAGGATCAACGCAATCTCACATTTTCCCCACTCAATATCGCTAGTTGCACGCTCTTTTTTCGCAGAAAGGTGATTGATGCTGGATTTTTATTCGATCCCGATTGGAAAATTATAGGGGATAAAGTTTGGATTATTAACTTGCTTGAAGCAGGTTTCCAGTTCAAGTCAACCCGAAGATTGGTTGCTTGCTTTCGACTCCTCACAAGCAACCTAAGCAGCAGACCATTGGCTATTGAAGAGGAAAACAGATTTTCAAAACAATACCAACCAATGAAGAAAACCCAGCAGATTGCTCTAAAATTTAGGCAGTTTTTTATGAAGTTTCTATTAGGTTGTTACCTTCCCAGACGCGTGGATTTTAGAATCGTGGGATTTAATGGGGAACCCGTAAGGATTGGTCCAAAATGGGTTGGTTTTCTTTGGCCAAAATCAACTTGACGCAATCTGAAGAAGCAGATCGGCAAGTGGAGGTCTCCCTTCAGGTTTCCGAAATTTTTGGAGGAATCTTTCTCGATTTATTTCTCCCCATTGCAGCCATATATCTCGGTTTTTTAACACATATTCCACCGCACTAGCGAGTTGCGTGACATTATCCCCAAATGGCATTATTACTCCACCGGGATTCTCGCCTACAACTTCTTTGTTTCCACGCCAGTCGAACGTCACAATTGGGAGTTTCCACATCATGGCTTCAGCCAAAACCAATCCGAAACTTTCATGCGCACGACTGGGAAAAACCAAAAAATCAGCTTTTAATAATTCATCATCCCGTTTCGAAAGATTCACACAGCCCACATATTCAACCGAATTTGAAAGACCTTTTTCCGCGATCCAATCAAGCAGCTTCTTTGGAGTCCATGGAGTCAAACAATCGCCAACAATTCTTAAACGAAAATGAGACTTCACCTTTTGTAAAGCGTTCAAGAGATCAAAAACTCCTTTTTCCTCATAAACATGTCCTAAGTAAAGTATTCTTGGAATCGAATTCCTGATTTCTGTTTTTAATTTTGTGGGGGCGTAAGTATCGACAATCACATTAGGGCACACATGAATTTTTTTTACGCCCGCGTAGACAGCGTCCTCACTTCCAAAACAGGTCATAACTATAGCTTCGTCGGCAAGCGAATAAGCGCTTTTCGAAAAGCCTCTCAATAAAGTAAAAAGATTACCGTATATTCGCGCATAACCTGCTGCATGAAAGTGCAGAACTAATTTTCTGCAATAAGGTCGGATTAACGGAAGCAATAAAGTGTCACGAATTAAAGGGACTTTTTGAGGTCCCCCCACGGGAAATAGCAGCAAGTCAACCTTACCTGAACGGGAAATCCTGCGAATAGAATTCCAGACATTTAGCAACTCAAAAATCTTTGAGAAATTCAATTTTCTGGCATTTTTCCAGTCCTTAGTGAATGAAAAATCAAGATGTTCAACTTGAAATTTTTCATCCTTTTGCAAGTCTTTAATCAACTCGGCAATTAACAGATTTTGCCCCCCTACAGGTGGCGGTTTTTTCCCAGCAACCACGACACGAATCTGATCATTTTTAGGGCAAATCAACACGGTGAGGAAAATGCATTTTTCGTTCCTGACTAGCAAGTAGGTATTAACAAGAACCCCTTCGTCAATCTGAATTTTCCGCCGCCTTATGCAATTTTGGCATCTGCTCGATATGCATAACAACCAAATGCACCTCTTCTGCTGCCACACCCCGGCCCATCGCGTGCTTTTCGAAAATGTCTTCGCCCGCTCGGTGCCCAAAGGCTTCGAACTCCACTCGACCCTCATCGAGGAAAACGGCCCCGGCGATTTCCTCAGTCCGGAGTTTCTCCGCTGCATCCGAAGGAAATTGGTTCTGATCCTGGAGTCGCTCAACCAATATGAGGGGGAAATCGTGGTTTGGTCTGATGTGGATATTCGAATTGTCGAACTCGAACCCGAGGATTTGAAATCCGACTTGGAGTCCAGCGGGACGGATATTCTTTTCCAGCGAGAATCGCCGTGTTTGGCGGATGTCAACACGGGCTTCTTCGTCTGCCGTGCCAATGACCGGGTGCGGTCGTTGTTCGAGCAGGTCCAATTCCTATTGAATCAAAATCCCACCAGCAACGAGCAGATGGCCATGAACCAACTCCTCGCCCAGCCCAACCATCCAACCTCTGCCGTTTGGAATTACCTGCCAAAAACCTACTACGCCCGCACTCACGGATGGCCACCGCCAAGAAAACTGGCCCTCTACCATGCCAATTACACAAAAGGCCCCGATGCCATCGGCCAAAAGTTGGCCCAATTCCGTGAGTTGGAAAGCCTGCTCCGCATCGGTTGGCCCGCCATGATTCTCTCTCTCGCCAAAAGAATACCCGGCAAGCTTCTCCGAGCCCAATAATTCCGACCCCCCACATCCCAAATTCGAACCCATATCCAGCAACGCAAAAAGCGAAGCCATTTATTCCATCATTCGTAAGACTGACAAAGTGTCTGCGGATTGCTTGGGCTCCCTGATTTCCCTTCTTTCCATCCGCTTCAACAATGAAAATCCTTATCACCGGCGGGTCCGGTTTCATCGGCACCCATGTCCACAACCGTCTCCTTGAGCGCGGGCACACAGTGCTCAACCTCTCAATCCATTCACCCCACGAATCCTCCCACCAAAGCCACTGGCTTGCCGCCGACATCCTCGATGCCCCCGCACTAGAATCCGCCTTCCGATCCTTCAACCCCGAGATCGTCCTCCACCTCGCCGCCCGCACCGAGATGGACGAAAAAACCACCGCCGAAACCGGCTTCCGCGCCAACACCCAAGGCACACGCAATCTCCTTGCCGCCGTTCAAACCACAGCTTCCATCCGCCGCACCCTCATCTGCTCGTCCCAATTCGTCTGCGGCCCCGGACGCCTCCCCGACGACGACGAGGACTACTATCCCGCCACTGTCTACGGCCAAAGCAAGGTCATCACCGAGTTGGAAACACGCCGAGCCAACCTCGCCTGCGAATGGGTCATCGTCCGCCCAACCAACATCTGGGGACCCTGGCACCCCCGCTACCCGCAGGAATTCTGGCGCATCGCCGCCAAGGGCCTTTATGTCCACCCCGGCGGAAAACCCGTCGTCCGTTGCTATGGTTATGTCGGAAATGTCGCCGACCAGATCGTCGCCCTCGCCCTCGACCAACCCGCCGAAAAAATCCACCGCCAAACCTTCTATGTCGGTGACCCTCCCGCCGACATCTACTTCTGGGCCGACGCCTTCTGCCGCAACCTCCACGGCAAACCCGCCCGCAAAGTCCCCCGCCCCATCCTCCGCGCCGCCGGCCTCGCCGGAGACCTCATCACGGCTCTCAGCGGAAACCCCTTCTACATCACCTCCTCCCGCTACCGCAGCATGGTCACCGACTACCTCGTCCCCATGGAAAAAACCTTCGCCCTCCTCGGCCCGCCGCGCACACCCCTCACCCACGGCGTCGCCGAAACCGCCGTCTGGCTGAAATCGAGGAACTCATGAATTTTCCTCACAGCGACACAGCGACACAGCAACACAGCAACACAGCGACACAGCGACACAGCGACACAGCGACCACAGCGCACAGACCGGTTTTACAATTTCCTCCCTTCGCCGTGCCGCTGTGAGACACCTGCTTCTTTTTTTTCTCACAGCGACCACAGCGCCCGAACCGCTTCTCCACTTCTTCTAAAACGCCGTGTTCGCTGTGCCGCCGTGAGACACCTTCTTCTTCTTTTTTCTCACAGCGACACAGCGATCACAGCGCCCGAACCTCTTCTCCACTTCTTCCAAAAACGCCGTGGTCGCCGTGCCGCCGTGAGACACCTCTTCTTCTTTTTTTATCTCACAGCGACACAGCACCCGAACTGGGTTGCCCTCGCCGCTTCCCCACCTCAGCATTTCCAATAGTGCCCACCTCGACCCGTGGAGATTTCAGCTTACTCCACCGGGGCTCGCCATCCGCCGCGCAGCAGTTACCTCCGTGAGAACCCTCTCCTCCAAACTCAAACGTTTTCTTCGCAACGTCGCCGTCGCCTTTTTCCGCCTTGTCGGCACCGAGGTCCATGACTACCGCACCGGTCGCAGTCTCGGCCGCGGGCTGATCCTACCTTGGCGCGGGCGGATCCACCTCCTCGGCTTCCACCACGCCTTTGTTTCCGTTCCCCTCCCGCAGAAGCGCCTCACCTATTGGCATCAGGCCCTCGCCTTCACCGCGCATGACGAAGTTGATCATCCTCGCACTCGCCAGCTAGAGAAGCCACCCATCGCCTGCGACCAAGCCCGTGTGCTTGTGCTTCTCCTTGACCACCGCGCGCCCGAAGCCGTGGAAAAAACCCTCTCCGTCTGGCATGCCGCCGGGTTTGCTCCCGCCGACATCCTGCTTGCCTATGGCGGAAACGCAGCGGACTTCGCCGCCATCGCCCATCTCAACAAATTCCACCTCTCCGGCCAGAGCCACACCACCGGCCACCACCAACGCGAAAAGCAAAGCTACCGCGAAATCCTTACCCGCTCGACCACCTGGCTACGTGACCTCCCTCACACCCACATTCTC
>Ga0247843_1004498_pt1 | contig 20758 bp, 24 predicted proteins | sample LaCruzMarch2017__FD_192420 | JGI IMG/M metagenome (GOLD analysis project Ga0247843, IMG submission 192420) | Freshwater microbial communities from meromictic Lake La Cruz, Castile-La Mancha, Spain - LaCruzMarch2017_8m | ecosystem: Environmental > Aquatic > Freshwater > Lake | place: Spain...
GGGGCAGGGCTGTGTCACGCGGGGCTGTATTGTCCATGCCGTGCGGGGCCAGAGGGGAGGCTGCGCCGGCCCTGCCGGTACCGGCCGGGATGTCTGCGCTCTCATAGTTCGGCGGGGCCGCGGTCTGAGGCGCTCCGGGCGCTGCGATCTGGGGTGCCTGGGCGGGATCGCTGCCTGTGAGGGGCAGGGCTGTGTCACGCGGGGCTGCATTGTCCATGCCGTCCGGGGCCAGAGGGGAGGTTGCGCCGGCCCTGCCGGTACCGGCTGGGATGCCTGCGGTATCATAGTTCGGCGGGCCTGCGGTCTGAGGCGCTGCGAGCGCTGCGATCTGGGGTGCCTGGGCGGGATCGCTGCCTTCAGTGTCCGGACTACCCGCGCGCAACAGCGCGTCTGCAAAGGCTTCGCCGCTGCCGGTATCGGCGCCCTCGCTGCGAGAAAGATCATGAAGATGGGCCTGTTTGGGCCTGAAGACGGATTCAAGTACGAGCGCCATTCGAGATCCATCTTTCACTATTTATTTCACTAAAACCCCGCGCCGTAAAATATGCGTTAACCGGACATGCTGTTTTAGTAACTTCCTTAGGCGGATTACTTCGGAGCCACCGGCGATGTCACTTTCGATTATGTCCAGTATGGAACCGTCCGGGATTAAGACCGGGGCGGTGGATGCGAAGCGGCCGGCGGCCGAAAAATCCGAACAGAACATAAAGCAGCGCTTCGAGCAGATGCTCTGGTCAGAAATGCTGAGCCATGCCGGGCTCGAAAAGGCTCTGACGCTGGGCGGGGGAGAAGCGGCCTCCTCCTTCTCGAGATATTTTGTCGAAGCCATCGCAAAGGATCTGGCTGAGACGCATCCGCTCGGCCTGGCCGAACATGTGAACCTGCCTTCCAGCCAGCCCGAAGCTGAGGGCCGGGAAACCCCGTCATGACGGATCAAAAGGTATTCGCTGCCCTGACCGGGGTTTTGCAGCTGGAGCGTGAGCTTCTTCAGACAGGTCGCGCAGCCGAGGCGGCGGGCTTGATTGAAGAAAAGATGAGGGCGCTGCAGGATTTCGAGACGCTTATCGGATCGAAAGGACTGGCAGGCGCATCGCCCGAGACCCGGCGGGCTGTTGAAAGGATTGTTCAGATGGCGGAGGAAAATGCTGCTCATATGGATGCGATCCGCAACGGGGTCCGCCGCGCGATCAGCCGGCTCGAGAGCCTGAATACGGGTGCACAGGTGGGATCATATGGCCGCGGCGGCGCACAGCTCTCTTTCTCCAACGCGGTCGGCGCTTACAACCGGAAAATCTGATCCGGATTAACTGGGAATTCAGGCTTTGAATTTAATTGAAGTTTTGTGTGGATAAGTAACCATAAAAGAACCGGGAAATTTCCCATCGTCAGGATGACACAGAACGCTCAACCCGCCGGACCTTTGTGACGGCAGACACGAATAAGAGAGACGAATATGTCCAGTATCCTGACTAATAACAGCGCGATGGTCGCCCTTGAATCGCTGCGTAACATCAACCGTAATCTCGCCAGCGTCCAGGCGGAGATCTCAACCGGCAAGAAAATCGCCTCTGCAAAGGACAACGCCGCGATCTGGGCCATCTCGACCGTCATGACGACGGATGTCGAGAGCTTCAAGACGATCCGGGATTCGCTTGACCTCGCGTCCTCGACCGTCGGCGTCGCCCGTTCGGCGGCAGAAAAAGTCACTGGCCTTCTGCAGGACATGAAGTCGCTGATCATTGCCGCGCAGGAAGCAAGCGGCCGCCCCAAGATCCAGGCAGATATCACCGAACTGCGCGCGCAGATCAGCGGCATCGTCAATGCGGCCCAGTTCAACGGCCAGAACCTCCTGAAGACCGGCGGCGCGATTTCCGTGCTGTCTTCGCTCGACCGTGGCAGCAACCAGACCGTGTCCGCTGCATCGATTGCCATCAACCGGCAGGACCTTCAGGCGACCGTCGGTGTGGCCGGCACCGTGGCCGTCACAGCCGGCGCGGGCCTCGCAACGGCAGGCGCCACCCAGATTACGACTGGCAATAGCTCGACCGTAACCCTGACAGCCGGCGCTATCACAACCGGTACCACCTTCCGGGTTGACATCGGCGGTGTCGGCAACAGGGTTGAGTATATCTCGCGCGCAAACGACTCGCTGAATGACGTTTCGCGTAACCTGAAGTCGCTCATTGAAGCCAGGGGCATCACGGGCGTTTCGGTCACCACAACCCCGGTTGCTGATCCCACCGCGACCAACAACGTTCTGACCATAACCAATACCAGTGGGGCGACCTTATCTCTCGCCTCCAGTTCTTTAACCGGTGGCACGGCAGGCGGCGGCCTTGCTGCCCTTGCCGGCATCAACGTCGAGACAAGTGATGCGTCTGCTTCAAGCGCCCTTACGGCCATCGAAGGCCTTCTGACGGTTGCGGTCAACGCAGCGGCTGCGCTGGGCTCGTCCCAGAAGCGGATCGAGAACCAGGGTGATTTCATGATCACGCTCGTCGATTCGATTACGTCCGGGGTCGGCTCGCTCACCGACGCGGACATGGAGGCCGCCTCGGCAAAGCTCCAGGCCCTGCAGGTCCAGCAGCAGCTTGGTACCCAGGCCCTCTCCATCGCCAACCAGGGCAGCCAGTCGCTCCTCGCCCTGTTCCGTTAATGACATCCATCCCGGGGGCATCCAGCCCCCGGGGTAATACTGATAAATTCTGGAGGTTGAATTGCAGGTTCTGGCTATGAAAGCGTATGGCGAAGTGGCCAAGCGAACGGCGAGCGATCGTCAGCTCGAGTTCGCGCTTTTCATGCAGATCACGACGGCGCTTGAAAATCTGGTGGATTCCGGCCGGGTAAGTCTTTCCGACTGGGCCGATGCCATAAATCGTAACCAGCAGCTCTGGACGATCCTGGCGGGCGATCTGATGCTTCCTTCAAACGCACTGCCTGACGATCTCAAACGCCGCCTGCTCCTGCTTTCAGAATTCGTTCGCAGAACGAGCTTGAAGGTTCTTGCCGGCGAAGAGGACATGTCCGGTCTGATCGAAGTTAACAAGGCCGTGATGGCCGGGCTGGGGCCCGGCCTGCTGGATGGCCAAGATGAGGGCGTGAATTAATGTCAGGACTTGTACTCAAGATTGCTCCCGGTGAGCGGTTCATAGTCAACGGCGCTTTGCTGGAGAACGGGGACAAACCGGCCAGAATTCGCATTTCCGACGGAAATGTCCGGATCCTGCGCTGCCAGGACGCCCTGCATCCGGATGAGGTCAATACGCCTGTAAAGCGCGTCTACTTTGCAATCCAGCTGCTTATCACAGGCGATCTTGATCCGGTCGAGGTCATGCCGGCCATTGATGCGGAGTGCTGCGCGCTTCTCGATGTGTTCCGTTCGATTGATTACGATCTGATCCCGACCCTGCGCTCTATGCTCAGCCGCGGGAATTACTATTCCGCGCTTTGCCACCTGCGCCAGATCATCGCCATCGAAGCGCAGTTGCTGGCGCGGTATGCGCCCCCGGCTTCCGCGGTGCCAAAAGACAAGGTTGCATGAGTGATGTTCCGACCGGTTATCCCTTTGTCCGGATACGGTGGCTGGAAACTCCTTCAGGCGACATATGACCGGCAGTTACAGATCCACTCCGAGTCCGGCCAGGTCAAGGCGGACCGGGCCTACCTGAAGGAAAAGCTTGCCGAGCCGATTACGAAAGAGGCATTCCTTGACGACAAGCGCCTGATGCGCGTCGCGCTGACGGCATTCGATCTCGGCGGCGAAGAATGGAAACGCGGCTTCATCGACAAGGTGCTCAAAGAGGCCGCCGATCCTGAAAGTACCTTCCTCGCACGCCTGAATAATCCCAAATACTCAGCTTTTGCGGCCGCCTTTACGCCCGTGAACGACGTGATAACGATATCTCCTGAGGCGCTTCAGAAGATTGCCGATGACTTCGACAGCTCCTCCTTCGAGTCGGCAGTTGGGCAGGTGGACGATTCCATGCGTCTGGCCCTCAACTACCAGTCCGATATCCAAGGTTTGATCGGAAGCGGCTCGAGCGATAAGGCCATCCTCTACCGCCTTCTGGGCAGCGTCCCTGTCCGGACAGTCCTTGAAACGGCAACCGGTTTGCCAACTTCCATTCGAAAGCTACCCATCGAGACGCAGGCCGGGATGCTCAAAGAGGCCCTGCAGAAGCGCTTCGGGATCAGTGATCTCCAGGCGCTCGCCTCGAGCGGCCAGGTTGAGAAGGTGATTGGCACGTACCATTCGGTCCGGTCTATTTCGGAGGGTTCGTCGGGCTTTTCCGCGGCTTCCAATGCACTGACCCTGCTCAATGGAGGCGCTGGCCTTGGCGGCCAGGGCGGTATCAACCTGCTTCTCAGCGGTCTTTGATCAGGGCCTGCCCGGGGCTGTGGCTGGCTCTGTCTGTGGGGCGTTTTCGGTGAGTATCCGGCGCAGTTCATCGAAAGAGGCATTTATGCCTTCGGGCTTTCGTGCCGCGACAAAATTGTCGAGGGCCGGATACAGCGCGATGGCGCGGTCGCAGTCGGTGTCCCTGCCAAACTCATAGAGGTTTGCGCGCAGCATGGGCGAGACCTCCTCGTACAGCGCGATCATGCGGCGATACTCGCGGAGCAGTTCATTTTCCTCCGGCGTCGCGGCCTGAGGCAGGCACCGCGATACGCTGCGAAGAACGTCAATAGCGGGGAAGCGTCCGCGTTCGGCAATCGGCCGTGCAAGGATGATATGGCCGTCCAGCATTCCGCGGATCATGTCTGCGACGGGTTCTTCCAGATCAGACCCTGCAACGAGCACCGAGAAGACGGCGGTAATGTCGCCCCTGCCGTCTGTGCCCGGCCCTGCACGTTCCGCCAGTTCGGCAATCACCCGCACCGTCGAAGGCGGGAAGGCGTTCAGGGCCGGCACTTCGCCGGCAAGCAGCGCCGTTTCGCGGTGCGCCTCGGCCAGGCGGGTGATCGAATCAAACAGGAACAGGACATTGTGGCCCTGGTCGCGGAAATGCTCCGCGGTCGCAATCGCGCAGTTCGCCGCCCGCTTCTTAGCGACCCAGGCGATTCGCTGGCGCATGGATGGTCTGACCGGGGTTCCGGATCCGCATGTCCAGGCCCGCGTTCGCCGATCTGGTGATGTCAGAGATGCCGGACATGCAATTAGAAAGGCCAGTTCACCCGCCCCGGAAACCCGGCGGTGCAGGTGAACTGCCCCCGGAATTTTACGGTAAACGAAAACCCGGTGGCCGTTAACCTATTGTTCAACGAAGGCCCCCATTCTCACCGTGTAACAGAACGCTCAACCCGCCGGACCTTTGCGGCGACTGACACGCACAAGAGAGACGAATATGTCCAGTATCCTGACTAATAACAGCGCGATGGTCGCCCTTGAATCGCTGCGTAACATCAACCGTAATCTCGAAAACGTTCAGGCCGAGATCTCGACGGGCAAGAAAATCGCCTCTGCAAAGGACAACGCCTCGATCTGGGCCATCTCGACCGTCATGACGACGGATGTCGAGAGCTTCAAGACGATCAGAAACTCGCTCGACCTGGCGTCCTCGACCGTCGGCGTCGCCCGGGCTGCTGCCGAGCAGGTCACCGGCCTCCTGCAGGACATGAAGTCGCTGATCATTGCCGCGCAGGAAGAAAGCGGCCGCCCCAAGATCCAGGCAGATATCACCGAACTGCGCGCGCAGATCAGCGGCATCGTCAATGCGGCCCAGTTCAACGGCCAGAACCTCCTGAAGGACGGCGGCGCGATTTCCGTGCTCGCGTCGCTTGACCGTGGCAGCAACCAGACCGTGTCCGCCGCATCGATTGACATCAACCGGCAGGACCTTCAGGGGACCGTCGGTGTGGCTGGCACCGTGGCCGTCACAGCCGGCGCGGGCCTCGCAACGGCAGGCGCCACCCAGATTACGACTGGCAATAGCTCGACCGTAACCCTGACAGCCGGCGCTATCACAATCGGTACCACCTTCAGGATTGACATCGGCGGTGTCGGCAACAGGGTTGAGTATATCTCGCGCGCAAACGACACGCTGAATGACGTTTCGCGTAACCTGAAGTCGCTTGTTGAAGCCAGGGGCATCACGGGCGTTTCGGTCACCACAACCGCGGTTGCTGATCCCACCGCGACCAACAGCGTTCTGAACATAACCAATAACAGCGGGGCGACCTTATCTCTCGCCTCCAGTTCTTTAACCGGTGGCACGCCGGGCGGCGGCCTTGCTGGCCTTGACGGCATCAACGTCGAGACAGACGCGGCCGGGGCCCTGGATGATATCGAAGGCCTCCTGACGGTCGCAATCAACGCGGCGGCTGCGCTGGGCTCGTCCCAGAAACGGATCGAGAACCAGGGTGATTTCATGATCACGCTCGTCGATTCGATTACGGCCGGGGTCGGGGCGCTGACAGACGCAGACATGGAGGCTGCCTCGGCAATGCTCCAGGCCCTGCAGGTCCAGCAGCAGCTTGGTACCCAGGCCCTCTCCATCGCCAACCAGGGCAGCCAGTCGCTCCTCGCCCTGTTCCGTCAATAAGGCCGGGCCCGCGGCGGTCAGGGTCCAAAAGGGCCAGGCCGGGCGGGGCCGGTGGGTTCGTTTGCGCCGATGTGCATGTTGCGGCCAGGCGCGGCGCGCCAGCCTTCCTGGACGCGGATACGCGGCCGGCTTAGGAAAGTGAAAGGATTTGCTGCGGGCCGGCCGAGCAGGCGTTTACGGCCAGCGGCAGTCCTTTCTGGTCCGCTGTCATCCTCACCCATCAACATGGCAAGCCTATATTAAAGGCGTGTCGACGCGCATGGTGGCCGGTCCGGTTCAGCCGCCGGGCGCTATCGCAACCTCACAGACCAGGTTGAGAAGGTGATTGGCACGTACCATTCGGTCCGGTCTATTTCGGAGGGTTCGTCGGGCTTTTCCGCGGCTTCCAATGCACTGACCCTGCTCAATGGAGGCGCTGGCCTTGGCGGCCAGGGCGGTATCAACCTGCTTCTCAGCGGTCTTTGATCAGGGCCTGCCCGGGGCTGTGGCTGGCTCTGTCTGTGGGGCGTTTTCGGTGAGTATCCGGCGCAGTTCATCGAAAGAGGCATTTATGCCTTCGGGCTTTCGTGCCGCGACAAAATTGTCGAGGGCCGGATACAGCGCGATGGCGCGGTCGCAGTCGGTGTCCCTGCCAAACTCATAGAGGTTTGCGCGCAGCATGGGCGAGACCTCCTCGTACAGCGCGATCATGCGGCGATACTCGCGGAGCAGTTCATTTTCCTCCGGCGTCGCGGCCTGAGGCAGGCACCGCGATACGCTGCGAAGAACGTCAATAGCGGGGAAGCGTCCGCGTTCGGCAATCGGCCGTGCAAGGATGATATGGCCGTCCAGCATTCCGCGGATCATGTCTGCGACGGGTTCTTCCAGATCAGACCCTGCAACGAGCACCGAGAAGACGGCGGTAATGTCGCCCCTGCCGTCTGTGCCCGGCCCTGCACGTTCCGCCAGTTCGGCAATCACCCGCACCGTCGAAGGCGGGAAGGCGTTCAGGGCCGGCACTTCGCCGGCAAGCAGCGCCGTTTCGCGGTGCGCCTCGGCCAGGCGGGTGATCGAATCAAACAGGAACAGGACATTGTGGCCCTGGTCGCGGAAATGCTCCGCGGTCGCAATCGCGCAGTTCGCCGCCCGCTTCTTAGCGCCGGGCGATTCGCTGGCCGTGGCCGCAATCACGACCGTCCGCTCTCGCACTGCAGGCGTGAGCGTGTGCTGGATGAAGTCGTTTACCTCGCGGCCGCGTTCCCCGATCAGGGCGATCACCACCCGGTCAGCCTCCAGGCCTGTGGCAAGTGAGCCAAGGAACGTGGACTTACCTATGCCGGAGCCCGCAAACAGGCCGATCCGCTGGCCGCGGCACAAAGGCAGCAGAGTGTCCGTGACGGCCCATCCCGTGGCCAGACGCGGTCCAAGGCGCCGGCGGGCGTGTGCGGGAAGGGCGGGGGCGTGAAGCGCCCGGATGCTGGCCCGCACCGGTGCGGCGGTCGTCTCGCCCCCGGCGACCTCGCCCCGGTAGTTGATCACGTGGCCAAGCCAGTGGTCACCGGGCTCAATGCGCGCTTCCTGCTCGATTTCGACCTTGTCACCGATGCGAATTGTGTCACAGGGCGAAAACAGTAGCGCGGTAACACTTTCCGCCGACACGCTCAGGATCTCTCCGTGGATGGTCTGACCGGGTTTCCGGATCTGGATTTCGTTGCCCACACCCGCCAGTTGGCTGATTCCAGCGAGCTTTAGCATGCCCGGTGCGACATCGGTGACCGTGCCCCACAGCCGGTAGAGTTGGTCGAGCCGGGAAGAGATCATCGTCCGCAAGTAAACAAAACCCCGTCTGTTGTTAACCTATTCTTTAACTAATCCGAACATTTTCTCAAAAGGTTAACCACGGTGACTCAGCCATGATTTCCGACGTGCAATTGTTCAAAGTCTACGGCGCGATGGCCCGCTACGCGGCCGAAGCGCAAAACGTCAGTGCGACCAATATCGCCCGGGCGAATGAACCTGGCTACAAGGCCAAGGAGATCGAAACCTTCGATGCCTTCCTCGCCCGCGTATCCAATAACGAGGCCACCGACCCGATGACGGCCTCGTTCCACCTGACCGAATCGCGCGGGCCTATGTCGCCCAATGGCAACAATGTCAGTCTTGAGCAGGAAGTCTTCAATTCTGCCGAGGCCATGGGCCAGCACAGCCTTGCGCTCTCCGTTTACACCAAGTCGATGGACCTGTTGCGCACTGCAATTGGCCGTCGCGGCTAAGGACGTCAGCGATGAACCCGCTCAAGGCAACCATGATGCAGGCGGTCCAGGGAATGGAGCTGCAGTCCAAACGGATGGGCATCTCCTCGGAGAACATCTCGAACGTCGACACGCCCGGCTACCGCCGCAAGCTTCTTATGGTCTCGCCCCAGCAGACGACCGGCGACCAGTTCATGGAAACGCGCGTACGGCTCGACCAGTCGGAAGGGGTGCGCAGCTTCGACCCGGAACACCCCATGGCCGACGCCGATGGCTATGTGACCATGTCCAACGTTTCACTCGTGACCGAGCTTGCAGATATGCGCGAAGCCAACCGGTCCTACGAAGCCAACCTCAACTCATTCCAGCAGGCACGGACAATGTACCGGTCCTTGCTGGATGTCCTGCGCCGCTAAGGAGTACCTGAATGTCGAGCCTGGGATTTAATCCGTATAACACGCTTGGCACCGCCGCCCGCGCGGTTGATAGCGGCAGTGCGGCTGGCAAGCCCGAAGCCGCCGGTAACCAGATCGCAGAAGGCATTGGCGATTTCCGCGCCGCCCTGCAACAGGCCGAAAAAACCGCCATGCAGACAGCTGTAACCGGCGCTGATCCGCATGCTATGGTTCAGGCGCTGAGCAATGCTGAAATTATGCTCGATGCAGCCGTGACCATCCGCAACAAGGTCGTGGAAGCCTATCAGGAACTTTTGCGGATGCCGGTCTGAGGCGCGCAGGCAGTCATGTCCGAGGGCGAGATCTTTGAAGTACTGCGTGCGAACCTCTGGGGCGCCGCGATGATGGGGTTGCCGATCCTGGCAACCACACTCGTTGTCGGTTTCGTCATTGGTCTCCTTCAGGCGCTAACGTCGATTCAGGAGATGACACTGACCTTCATCCCGAAGATTCTGGCAGTCCTGATCGTATTCTTTCTCTCGCTCGGTTACATGACCAAGGTCGCGCTCGACCTGTTCAATAACTGGGTTATCCCGTTCATTTCCGGATAGGTCAGGACATGCCGAACTCGAAGTCTTTCGGACTGACGGACCCGACCGCGCTGCTCGCGATCGGGCTGATGGTGGTCATCCTGTTCATGATCCTGCCGATGCCGGCCTGGGTCATCGATATCGGCCTGACCATCTCGTTTGCTTTGTCGATCCTGATTTTCACGACGGTGATCTTCGTCGAGAAGCCGCTCGATTTCTCCTCCTTCCCCAGCATCCTGCTCGCGACGCTGATCCTGCGGCTGGCGCTGAACGTCGCCTCGACCAAGCTGATCATCGGGGAGGGGCACACAGGCACCGACGCCGCCGGTCACGTGATCGAGGGCTTCGCCATGTTCGTCATGGGCGGCGAGCTGTTCGTGGGCCTCGTGGTGTTCGCCGTGCTGATGATCGTGAACTTCATGGTGATCACCAAAGGCGCCGGCCGGATGGCCGAAGTCGGTGCCCGCTTCGCCCTCGATGCGATGCCGGGCAAGCAGATGGCGATTGATTCCGACCTGGCCGTCGGCGCGATCACGCATGAAGAAGCCAAGCTCCGCCGCGCACGCGAACAGGAAGAGGCCGCCTTCCTCGGCTCGCTCGATGGTGCTTCGAAATTCGTGAAAGGCGACGCGATTGCGGGCCTGCTCATCACCGCCCTGAACCTCGCCGCCGGCATGGGCTTCGGCCTGATGGTGCATGGCCTCAGCTTCAACGAAGCGCTTCAGAACTATTCGATCCTGACGGTGGGCGACGGTCTGGTCACGCAGATCCCGGCTGTGATCGTTTCGATTTCCGCTGCACTCCTCCTGTCGAAGGGCCGCGAAGAAGGCGCTATCGACCGTGCGATTGGCGTGCAGCTCGGTGCAACCTCGACACCGCTGCTGATTGTCGGCGGCGTGATGGCGGTCTTCGCCTTCCTTGGTCTGCCCTTCATCCCGTTCATGACGGCGGCCGCCGGTTTCATCTTTGCGTCCTTCCTCATCCGCAAGGAGGAGAGGCGCAAGGCCGAAGAGAAGGCCAATCCGGCGCCATCCACGGCGCCCAAGGTCGCCAAGATCGGCGACTCGATCTATTCGGACGAAATCCATCTGGAGGTCGCACCGGACCTCGTAAATCTTGTCCTCGTCGGCGAGACTGGTTTCGAAAGCCGTGTCGATAAGATTCGCCGCTATATCGCCGAAGAGTACGGTTTTGTCCTTCCTCCCATCCGGATGACAGACAATCCGACCCTCAAGAAGAATGAGTACCGCATCCGTATTCAGGGCGTGCGCCTGGACTCCGGCTTCCTGCGACCTGGAAATGTTCTGGCCCTGATCGAAGACAATCAGCTGCCGCACATGCAAGGTGAAAAGGTCCGCGAGCCGGTCTACAAGGCGGCTGCGCGCTGGCTGCCGAACAGCAGGAAGCAGGAGCTTGCGGCGTCGGGCATTCCGACCGTCGAGCCGATGGAGGTGCTCGCCACCCACATGCTCGAGGTCATCCAGTCCAACTTCTCACTCGTCTTTACCCGGATGGTCATGGTTGAGACACTCGACGCGCTGACCAGGATCACCGACACTGACCGCGCCGCTGCAAACCAGCGTTTCCTGGACGAGTACGTCCCTGGCAAGGTTACGCCGGAAATCCTGCTATCGGTGCTGCGCCTTCTTTTGTCCGAGCGCATCTCTGTTCGTAACCTGTTCCTGATCGTGGAGACAATTGCAGAGGTCAAGCCGATGGGGCTTGGCGTGCCCCGTATTGTCGAACTCGTACGCCAGCGTCTCGCTTTCCAGATTGTTGACCGTCTGCAGGACGAGCAGGGCCGCCTGCCGCTTGTCCAGCTGTCAGCCGGCTGGGAGCAGAAATTCTCTCAATACGAGGTTAATGGAGACAGCGGCAGTTCCGACGTCGCCTTGCCGCCGGAACTCTTTAGTGAACTGATTACTGCCGTTCAGTTGAAGCTGAATGAAACCGCCCAGAAGGGAATTGTTGCGGCTGTTGCGACGACATCGAAGCGCCGCCGTTTCCTGCAGACCGTCCTTGCCAGCAAGGGCATCCGCAACGCGGTTGTCGCCTATGAGGAAATCAGCGCAAAGAGCAAGCCCTACATTATCGGCGTTGCCTGATGGACCTTGGTATTCCGTTGCCGGACGACCTGACGGCGTGGATTGCGCTGTTCATGATGGTGGCGGCGCGTTTATCCTTTATCATATTCTTCCTGCCAGGGATTGGCGAACAGGTCATACCGACACAGGCCCGCGCGTATGTGCTGATTGGCGTAGCCCTCGCCATGACGACATCTGGTTTCATAGAGGCGCCTGCTGCCACAGAGTTCACTGGTTTTTTCAGTCTGCTCTTGATAGAAATCTTTATCGGTTTCGGCCTCGGTGTGATGCTGCGCCTGACAATCTGGATGCTGATGATAGCAGGCTCGGTCATCGCTCAGTCGATCGGACTTGCTCAGTTCCTGGCGCCGGCACTGGAGCACGAAGCGCAGACCCTTACGGCGAATATGCTTTCAATCGCAGGCGCGGCGGTGTTGCTGTCGGTTAACTTCCATGTCGAAGTGATTGTCTCACTTCTGCGCCTCTATGCAGACATTCCGCTGGGCGCGCTTGCGCTGCTGAGCGGGCCGATGCTGGCGCAGAGCTTTTATTCCGCGTTTGGATTTGCCCTGCTGCTGGCCTGGCCGTTTGTGGCCATAAATCTGCTCTACAACATCTGCCTTGGCTTCATAAACAAGGCCTTGCCCTCCCTGATGGTGGCCTTTGTCGGCGCCCCGTTCATGGTGGGCGCCGGTACGATGATGCTTGCCCTGTCGATCGCCGGCATCCTGCTGGCCTGGAAAGACCGTGCCATGCAGATTGTCTGGTGGATTTGAGATAGAAGATGGCCGAACAGGACGATAGCGCCGAAAAGGAATTTGACGCCACCGAGGAGCGCCTGCGACAGGCGCGGGAGGAGGGCAACGTTCCCCAGTCCAAGGAGGCCAACGCCCTGGCGGTGATTATCGGCATCGTGGCAGCGGCGTTTGTCCTGAATGAGATCGTTGGACAGACGCTTTTTGAAGATTTTTCCTCAATGCTCTATCACGGAGACACTTTCGCCCGTGACATCTTCAGCGGAGGCGGCGGCGCGGCCTGGGGCTGGATCGCGAGTGTCACGCTTCATCTGCTGCCGATCTTTCTGGTGCCTGCGGTTATCGTAATTGTTTCGCTCGTCGTTCAGCAGGCCATCGTCTTTTCGCTGAAGAAGATTGAGCTCGACATCAAGAAAATCTCACCGTTTGAGAACTTCAAGAAGCGCTATGGGTCCAGCGGACTGTTCGATTTTCTCAAGGACACCTTAAAACTGCTCTTTGCCGTGGTGATCGGCATCGTGTTCCTTGTCCAGTTCATGGAGGACTATTACGCAAGCGCCCAGATGCAGATGGAGGACGTCTACCAGTTCACATTCGACCAGACCCTTCGGTTGATCCTGTATTTCCTTGCCTTTCAGGTCGCGCTCGCTGTGGTCGACCTGCCGCTTACGCGCCAGTTACATCTCAACAAGCTGAAGATGTCGCGTGAGGACATGAAGAAGGAGATGAAGCAAAGCGAAGGCGACCCGGAGATGAAGATGAGGCGCCGTGAGAAGGCGTCAAAAATCTCGAAAGGCCAGATGATGCAGAACGTCAAGACGGCGACGGTCATCATGGTCAACCCCACCCACTACGCCGTGGCGCTGAAATGGGATCCCGAGAGCCAGAAAGCGCCGGTTTGTGTTGCAAAGGGCGTCGACGAAATTGCAGCCAGGATCCGCGAGATCGCGGCCGAGAACAAGATCCCAATTTACCGCGATCCGCCGGCTGCCCGCTCGATCTACAACCTGGTTGATATCGATGAAGAGATCCGTCCCGAGCATTTTGCTGCCGTTGCCGCGGCGATCCAGTTTATCGACCGTCTCAAGAGCCCGCCGCAGGGATAGATTATGGCGGTCAGGAAAGATGCTCTCCGCAAGATCGTGGCGCTGAAGCGCCAGAGTGCCGAACAGAAGGTACGGGCTCTGCAGCTGGATGTGGAGGGTATCGAGGCGGCCATCAATGATCTGATAGCCGGTCTCAAGGCGCTCGATGAAGGCAAGGCGGGCATAGAGGCCTTGTTCCTGGCCCAGGCGCACGGGCATGTCGACAGGGTGATCCGCGACATTGACGCTCGAAATGCGGCGCTGCTTGTCAGGCGGTCCGAACTGGATGCGGCGCGCGAAGCGCTGAAGCGGGTTTTTCACTCTCAGGAACGCCTCGACGAGGTTTTGCCGGAAGGGTAGGGCGCCTGCGCAGATGTCGGATCGGATTTTTTCCGGCAGATAGCCTCGCCGGTCACGCTCCGCGCCCGGGCGATCCTGCAAAGGTCAGCCAGGCGCAGGTCGTCCTCACCGGTCTGGCCCGCGCGCCTTTCCCATGTTGGCGCACGCAAGGCCGCGTCTCAGTTCAGAGGCTGCCTGGCCGCTGCTCGCAGACAGGGCAGGCGAAGGCTAAACCGTGCGCGCCAGGCGGAACCCGTTGATGATGCCCTGGCTTGAGGTGATCACCCGGTTTCGGGCGGCTGAGCGCAGGTTTACGGGATTGTTGACCCATGAACCGCCGCGAAGGACGCGGGGCGAGTGATCGCCTTCCCAGACCGATCCGTCTTCCGGCGCGCCGGCGTAATTATAGTGCCAGGGATCCGCGCACCATTCCCAGACATTGCCGTGCATGTCGTGCAGGCCAAACTCATTGGCCGGGTAAGCGCCAACCGGCACGGTCTTCTCATGATAAGCGCCCTTGTGACCGTCGCCATATGCCTGGTGACCATTATAGTTTGCCTGCTTCGACGTAATCGTCTCGCCGAAATGGAAGGCTGTCACTGTCCCGGCCCGGCAGGCATATTCCCATTCGGCTTCTGAGGGCAGGCGAAAGGCATCGTATTTGCCGGACAGGCCGAAACGCTCGTTCAGCCAGGCGATATAGGCGGTCGCACCTTCCCAGGAGACGTTGATCACCGGGCGCCGGTTCCGGCCCCAGCCATTGTCCGCCAGGTTCGGGAGCTCGGCTCCGGAATCCCGGGCTGCGTCCCATTCGGCGAAGGTCACCGTATGCTGGCCAAGGGCAAAGGCGTAACTGATGACGACCTCGTGTTGAGGAAATTCCGCCTCGGCGGCGCCGGATTCAGCGCTTGCTGCCCCCATCAGGAAACGCCCGGGCGGGATGACGACCATTCGCGGTTTGGGCCAGCGGGCCAGCGCCGGAAGACGAACAGGAAATACCCGTTCGGAGGCCGGCTTTCCGTCGAGCGCCGCCAGGACAGCCCGCACCCCCTCTCGCCCCAGCCGCGCCTCCAGCGCCTTCAGAGCGCGGTCTTCGGCCTCAGCTCTTGCCCGTTCATCATCCGCGAGTTCCTGCGCAAGCGTCAGCCGGGCGATCCCGCTGCGGCGCAACACGCTGCGGGCGTGGCTGTCGAGATGTGTAAACAGGCCTGCCCCTCTCGAAGGGTCGTCCAGAAACTCGGAGATATCGCGCGGCGACGCCTGATCGACCCCCGACCAGTCTTCCAGCTGGCGAAGGTGGCGCTGGGCGTTGGATGCCTCCGGCGCGCCCGGGAAGGCTTCGAGGAAATCCAGGTAATCGCGAACAGTCAGGCTCTTTTCGATCAGTGCCCAGCAAGCCTCGGATCGCACAGCCCGGCCTTGCGCGGTGATCAGCTCCGGCGCGGTTTGCAGGTCTGCGCGCTCCTGCTCATTCAACTGCAGGGGCCCAGCGGGCGCCAGCGGCGGCGCGCGGCTGAGAAGGCGGATGCCGTTTGGGGACCGGCGCCGGTTTCCAAGTCGCTCGGCAATTGCATAAAGGAGGCTGTAGACGCCCTCGGATTCCGGCTCACCGCTCCAGTTTTTAAGGGCCAGGCCCTGCGCCGCTTCGAAACCAGGCGGCGGCTCAACCCATTCCAGGTAAACCTCGATCAGCGTCCCTCTGCTTTTAGCATGACTGGCCTCAGAACGCACAGACTTCGAGTGAACCGACGCCGAACACCAGAGCACGATGACGATCTGTGAGAGCTCCGGATTCGCCTCGGTCTGGTCAGGCGGACCGGGAGCGGCGGAACGCTCACGGTCCCAAAAGGTCTCATAGCCATGCGCTTCAAGCGTGGCTGCCAGCCGCTCAGCATGGGCCCGGCGCTCCTTCCGGAAACTTAGGAAAACATCTGTCATCGCCGCCTCATTGACCCTCAGCTATAGTCGACGGGCATTGACTTTGTCACGCCCGGTGGCGGGGGCATGCGCTGAGCCTGAACGGGGACGTCCCCGGCAGTGCCAGCGGGCCCCTATTCACAAACGCATCCTGCGGCAATCTCCGGCTCAAGCTTCCCAGGGTCGGCGCGGGCGCCCAACAGCATCTCATGTGTCTGAAGGATATAGGCGCGCACGAAGAAGGCGCGGCCGTAGCCGAGCTTGAAGTGCGCGACCACTGACGAGATCTGGCGGTTTGCCATCGCCAACCGGGTAGGTAGCGTTATGCGTCCCTATCTGGAAAACGTGCCAGCACGCGTGCTCCCCTAAAAAAGGTCGGGGCATCGGTGCGGGCGCGCCTGGCGGATTAAGCCCGCCAGCGAGATGAGAATGCGCAGCTCATCATGATCCGCTTCGCGATTGAGCGTTTGATCTATCGCCTCGCGTAATCGGGCTGCCGCGACCAGTTCATCCCTGAGGGCGCGGTGCTGTTCTCCCTCTCGGCGCCAGTCCCATATCGGTGTACCGGCGATCTCGACTTGCGGGGGCAGGGCGATCCGGCACCCGAACGCATGGCCGCGATCTTTAAGTCGCTCTGTGAACTGACAGTGCCCGATGATGGCGCAATCTTTGGACCGGCCAGGGTGCGAGCAGAGAGTACGCGCGAAGATAAAGACTGTCGCGGTGTCCGCATAACCCTCACCGCCACCTGCTCGAGCCGATCGGGAACATTCCCCCGGCAGAAGCTGAGGCCAACGACTCTGCAGCGCTGAAGGAAACCGCTATCGCTGAATAACGCAAATCGAGCAGCCTCAGGCCTTGACGGGGCGGTCCAAGGTATCGCCGAGATCGTCCTTGAGACGGCGGAGGACCGCCTCCTGCGAGCGGCGAAGGGGCTTGCCGACGGCGCCGAGGTCTTCGATATGCAGGTCAATCAGGCTTGCGAAGGTGTCTTTGTGGCTGATCTTGTGGATCGACGGGTCTGTCTCCCGGTCGATCGAATGTTCAGCGTTGCGTGCCCATTCTTCGGCGGCGGATTTCAAGTGGAAGGTTTTTTGAGAGGCTATGCCCGTCGCGCCGGATCTGCACCCGTCACCTGCCACCCCGCCTGAGTATGGTCACCACGTGGGACGGCTCCAGCTTTTGCCCGGCCGAATCCCTGCACCCGGGTGCAAATCCGGTGCCCCGCGCTCGGAAACACCCGGAAATAGGCGGAACGTAGGTCGAAAAAATGTGTCCAAACTGCTGCAGCCAGTGTGCTGAAAATGCTCGAAAATAACATTAAAATCAAGGCGCATCGCTTTTCCGTGGCCCCCATGATGGACTGGACAAAAAGACAAATAAATACAAGTATTTAGAGGCTTGAGGACACACTGGGGACACACTGAAATTCAGCCTGGGGAAGAAACGCGCGGAAACCCGCGGCAATTTCAGCCAACTGCAGGCATTCGAAGGCGGAGGTTGTCAGTATAATGATGGTCGTACGTCTAGAACTGCCGGGAGCGACGATGTACCTCAAATTAGAAGAGAGGGTTGCGTTATCATTCGGTCCGTAAGCGGAGGGGCGCGCGTCCAGACAACTGTCGCCGCAAGCGGTTTCGCGTTGGGTTTTGAGGATGACAAAGCGTGTTAAGAGGCTGGGATAGGTCCGACGTCGGTCAGCTATGAAACGAGCAACGACCGATCATCATAGGTTTGCATTTGGCAACCCGCCACCGGCCGATTTGGAGAGCGCGAATGGCACGAGTTGGCTACCCTTCTACGACAATCATTGGCCCAAAGCTGACGGATGCCCCGCAATCAATTCACGAACGTCGTTCTTGCTAAGTTTCCTCGCTAGAGGGAATACTGTTTGGATAAGTGGGAGGGGGATGATGCCGTATAAAAAGGCTTGGCTTTTTGTGTTGGCGTTGCTCGCACTTACGTTTGTAGCGTTCTGGCCGAGCTATCTGAGTCAGCTTTCCGGAGCTTTGTTCGCCCATCACGCACACGCTGCCAGCGCAGTGCTCTGGACAGTCCTCGCGGCAACGCAGGCGTGGTCCATCCATCATTACCGCTTGTTATTGCACCGCACAGCGGGCCTCGCGGTTTTCGCGCTGTTCCCTTTCTTTATGATTGCCGGAATGTGGGTTATCCATGTCGAAGCGACCACGCTTGCGCGTGGACTGAATGACCCAGAGAACTTGGCCATCGCTCAATTCGGCTTCTTTGATCCGCTGGCCAATATCGGTTTCGCGGTCATGTACTGGGGTGGGCTGGCTTATCGCCACAAGGTACAACTCCATTCGCGCTATATGTTGGGCACGGTGATGTTCGTTGTTGCACCGGTGTTTTGGCGTCTGCTCGTTGGCTACGTTCCCGGTTTTGGCGACGATGAAGTGGCCTTCGACTACCCATTTGCCATCGGTAACCTTGGCGCGTTTGCTATTGCGATTGCACTTTATTGGCAGGCACCAAGACACGGCCGCCCATTTCTGGTCGTCGCCGGAGTAATTGCTGCGCAGGCGATTCTCTACCTTACGGCCGGCAGGCTGCCCGGCTGGGCTCCGATTTTTGCGTCCGTCTCCGAAATGAGCTTGCCGCTCTTTCTGGTACTGACAGGTATAGTGAGCATCGCCATCAGTTGGCACGGCTGGGTGGCGGGTTCGCGCCCGAAAATCGAGAACGAGGCTGCCCCTGCAGTGTGACGATCAGCCAAGCGCTGACTGGGCAAACAATTGACCACCATCGGCGAACTTCCGCCAGGTCCGCGAGGGCAGGATGACTGGCAGCTCTTGAGCGACTCTGCCGGATCGCCTCACTCCAAAACGCACACCGCTTCGTTGGGAGTTGCAGCGGCGGGAGCGAAATCACAAACCTTGTCCCACCAGGACCCGATCAGATCATCGATCGCGTCAGCGCGGTACGAAAGGTCCGCTAGGGTGAGCGCCGCAGGCAACTTGGACACAGCGTTGGCCTGACTCCGCAATGCGCAGGCCGTATCGCGTACGTCCCGAGGAAGGCGGTTCTGACCGCAGGCATCCTCGATGTAGGTCGAAAGTGTTCCGGCCAGCGCAACTTGAGCGGCAGCAATTGTTGACAGGTCTTCGTAATCGCCGACAGGCCGACGTGCAGTCTCGGCTTCGACCAGATCGAGGATGAAACGCGTATGATGCAGCATGGTCCGATCACGCGCGGCCATCATCCCCAGATCGCGTAGCTCATCCATATCTGATGATCTGTCCGCTGCCGAGCGCTGAGCGTGAGCCCCGATGGAACACACCGCCAGTGAGAGAAGTACAATTGCGAATACCGGCCTGTAGGACATGTTCGCCAACTCTCGCGTCACGCAAGTTCACTCATGCCACTGCTTAACTATGGCAAGATGAAGACGCTGTGCTTTTCGGGCGCAGCGAATGGCACGCATCACGGCTTTCGCTGTCTTCACCGCCTTCTCTGTGACCTGGTCATAAGCCTCGCCGATGCGAAGACCCACATCCCACCAGACCTGGAAGCCCTGAGCCTCGAACGCCTCGGCGAAGACCTTGGCGCGCGCCTGATCCTCGCGATTGTAGGAAAGAAAGATGTCTGGCACGCCTGACCCCGCTGGTATGGATTGCAGGGTTATGGGACCGACTGCGGAAGGTCGAGTCTTGCCTCGGATTTCCGTAGATTACGAGCGTCGTTTTTTTGGGTACATTGCTTGAATGGCCACTGAGTACGTAATCGACGGATCGAGGATAACGTCACTCGAAACGTTTTATGACGAGATCAGCCGCGCGGTAATTCCAGGCTCTCTGTGGGGCAGGAATCTTGATGCGTTCAACGACATACTCAGGGGCGGGTTCGGCACACCGGACGACGGCTTCAAGCTGAGATGGTCAGCCGCAGCTTTTTCAAAGCGAGCCTTGGGGTACGACGAGACGGTAAGGCAATTGGAAATACGCTTGGAACGGTGCCATCCGACCAATCGAAAAGACGTTCGGCAGAGGCTGTCCGACGCTCGCGCCGGTACTGGCTCAACCGTATTCGATTGGCTCATCGAAATTATCAAGGATCATGGCCCGGGCGGAAGCCAGGCCATCGACAACGTTCATCTAGTCCTCGACTGAATGTCGCCTTTCGGCGAACTGCAGCCTGGCGGTGATGAGGCTTGCGAATGACAGGACTAAGGTGACCCTGCCGGACACGGAACCCGATGATGGGAGCCGACCTGGCCCCAAGCGGCCGGACCAAGCCTTCAGAAATAGGCTTCAAAGACCAGATTTGGCTCCTCAGGAAATTTTGCTCTTGCGCCCCGCCCAATAGGGGTCGCGCAGCACACGCTTGTAGAGCTTGCCGGTGGGTAGGCGCGGCAGCTGGTCAGTGAAGTCGATCGAACGTGGACATTTTATGTGCGCGAGGTTCGCTCTGCAGTAGGCGATCAGTTCCGCTTCCAAAGCGGTGTCCGCCACGACACCGGGCGCGGCCTGCACCACGGCCTTCACTTCCTCGCCGAGATCCTCGTTCGGCACGCCGAACACGGCTGCGTCCGTCACCTTCGGATGCGTGATCAGCAGGTTTTCGCATTCCTGCGGGTAAATGTTCATCCCGCCGGAGATGATCATGAATGTCTTGCGGTCGGTGAGATGGAGGAAGCCATCGTCGTCAAGATAGCCGACGTCGCCTACCGTGCTCATCGATCCGTCCGGTGATCGGCTTTCCTTCGTCTTGGCGTCGTCCTCGAAATACTCGAACGGCGAGGCCGTTTTGAACCAGATCGTGCCGGGCTCGCCTTTGGGCGACGGGTTCATCTCTTCGTC
>Ga0247843_1004503_pt1 | contig 20741 bp, 16 predicted proteins | sample LaCruzMarch2017__FD_192420 | JGI IMG/M metagenome (GOLD analysis project Ga0247843, IMG submission 192420) | Freshwater microbial communities from meromictic Lake La Cruz, Castile-La Mancha, Spain - LaCruzMarch2017_8m | ecosystem: Environmental > Aquatic > Freshwater > Lake | place: Spain...
TGAAAATTTACGTCGATCGACTTGCCCATATTGTGCGGGCCCCAACTGCTGGCTGAAACAAGTGCCTGCGCCATGATAGCCTGCGTTTCCAGACTATTGGTGGACTTGAATGCCAGAAGGTCAGCACCTGTTTCTTCAACCTCGGGCCCGGTCATCTTGTCCATAATGCCAGTTTGCTTGCCGGATGATTTTGCCATGGCGAGCGACTGCTGCATGTACCCGGCGACGCCCTCCAGTGCGATGGCTCCTTTCAACCGGTTAAGATCCGATTCGACCCTCTTTGGATCAGCCCCCAACGCACCAAGAACCTGACCACGCTGCAAGGGACCGGAAGAGTCGACACCCAAGGCCAATGCCTGCGTGATCAATTCTGGTCCAAATCCGAGCTCGCGCATGACATTGCTTGGTTTGACGTCCTCATTCATGTAACCGCCCAAATCTTCTTCAATCAAGGCGTCCATGATGAACCGACTGGAGGCCATCAATTGCGGCAACTCCTCGATGGCCCCAGGGGATTGGGTCCCTTCCAGAAAATGCAGCGCGGCTGGCTTGGCATCAGGATTCTGCTTAACCAGTTGGCGAAGGATCTGATTCGCCATGGATGCCTGGCCCTTACCTCTTGCTTCTCGTTCGGCCTTTGGCTCCTTGGACACCTTTGGTTCTTTGGTTTCCTTGGGCTCCCTTGAATCCTTTGCCTCTTTTGAATCTTTTGCCTCTACTGCACTGCCGGTTCCAGATGCCTCTGTAGTGCCATCGTCTGCGACTTGTGATTCAAACTCCTTGCGTGTCTTGTCCTGCGCGGGACGCTGAGTCGGCGCACTGGACGAGACGGAAGACCCTGCCGGCGAAACGCCTGTTGACGAAGTAGGCGAAGTTGGCGAAGAGGAAGACGAAGACGCCAAGGCAGAACTCAAGGCTGCAGAGATTGATGGGCTTTGCGAATTTTTTGAAATCATTTTTTCGCCTCCGATGCATTGATGAACTTCCTGATCGCTGACATCGCTTCTTCCGGGCGATCGATGGTCAACTCGTGACCTCCACCCTCAATTCCAAGCAATCTTGCACCGGGAATCAAACTGGCAATTAGCTCGCTGTTGGCCGTGGGGACAAACTGGTCGCCCTTGCCATAAAGGACCAGCGCCGGAACTTGGATACCGCGCAAATCATCACGAACTCTGAATCTCGCGGCTGCCAGAATTTGTTTCACGATCACAGCCGGAGCCACTTTCGATGCCTGGTCAATCTTGAGCCACTCTTTTGCAACTTTTTTTTGCAGGTCCGCTGGCGATTCAGGTCCCAACAGGAGGCGCGCAAGGTCGTCATAAATGGCGGGACCAAAAACAACCGCACGCGCCAATAAAAGCCAGGCGGCACGACTCAAACGCGCATGACCACTGCCGGCAATGCTGGAATTCACGATCACGAGAGAAGAGGTCCTGGCGGGATGTTTGAGCCCCATTGCCATTGCCACCATGCCACCTAAAGATACGCCCATGACGTGAGACCTCTGGCTCCCCACTTCGTCGAGCACCTGCACAACATCGTCGGCCAGATCATAGATCGTATCCGTAACGTTCATGCCTCGTTTGGTTTGACCGATCTCCCGGGCATCGATGGTGATAGCCCGAAAGTGCCCGGCCATTTTATGTTCAAAGCCAAGCCAATGTTTCGTGTTGCGCCCAAGTCCTCGCAACATCACAAGATCTGGGCCTTCGCCTAGAACTTCATAATGAATGCCGGACTTGCTTTTGCGTGATCGGCCCACGTGGTGCTCCCGAAAATGGCGCCAAAAAGTAGCTCGTTGGTATTGCGGTACGGAGTTCTGGCGATATTTTAAGTGTAACCCGCTTCAAGCCTGGGGATCCCACGCTGGGCAAAAGTTTCCCGGTAAGGCTTTCGCCCGGGGAAACTTTTGCCGCGTAATCTCAACAGCATGAAGAGGGTGATATGAAGAGGGTGGTCGACTATTTTTGATCTTGCAGTTTCTGGACTACAGAATCGAGTTTGCGGAACTTTTCCTGCATGGCCTCCAACTTTTTCTCAAGGGCCTGAACTTTGGTGTCGCCGGGCTTGCGAAGCTGGTCAAGGATCCGTTCAACTTCCACTCGTTCTTGCAGCGGCAACCCCGGGCGCAGCCCATCCAGTGCCCGCGCGGCCTCTGCCACACTGCCTGAGTCGATTCCACGGTAGGCACCCTGCCGGATGGTCATCAGTTCATTGCGTAAAAGAGTCACAAGTTCTGACACGATTTGGGTTTGCATTGGCTTTTTTGCATATTGATAAAGTCCGGCTATGGCCTGGGCCGCGGCCGGCATGGCACGATAAGACACGACCCCAGACTTCATCCGGTTGAGGCAAACATGCGCTGCATCTTCTGAACGAAATGCAGCAAGCCCCCTGAACACCGATGATTCAACGAACCCATGGCGGTCAAGGCAGGAAAATTCACGTTCGATTGCTGCCATCAGAGCCGGCTGACGTTGCGCAGCAAGGCATTCGATCAATGCCCCACGACAAAGAGGTGGCAAAGCCTCTTGCAGGCGCGCCTGGACCACTTCCACCATCCGATCATCGGTAAACTCGCGTGCTGCCTTGGCCAGAGCATGAAGAACGCGAGAGTCTATTTCGCGTTTCATCCAAGTCAGAAGGTTTGCCAAACTGGCTTCGGTATTTGATTCGCCGAAGAAGGCCGCCACCTCACAACGGACCCCCCAATGGGGCTCTTGCAGCATCGCGGATCCAACCGCCTGAATGTTGGCGTTGCGCCCCGACTTCATCAGTTCATTGGCGGCCAGGATTCGGCCAATCACATCACTGGCACCCGTGAGCTGGGCCTTCAGCAAATCGTCACCCGGGCTGAATTCAAGTTTATGCAAAACCCTGCATTTGGGATCGAAACGAACTTGATCGGGCCGCTGCGCCATTGGCACAACAAAATCATGACGGTCACGCTCAATTAAGACGGCTTGCGTGTGGGCCACGCCTGACATTGTCCAGCCGATGTCAGTGTGCAAATCGAAGGCCATACCCGCCTTTTTGTTTCCTCCGTCTACGGCACACTGCTTTTGCTCAACCGAAAAAGTCCCGGTTTTTGCGGTTTCGTCCCACGCAAAAGAGACTTTCAAATCGGGATAACCGTCGCCAAGGATCCACTGATCAAAAAACTTCACGAGGGAGCGCCCCGAGTGTTGTTCGAGTTTCCGTCTGAAATCATCAGTTTCGACAACGCGACCCCGGAAGGTTTTTACGTAGTCTTGCACTCCAGCCCAAAAAACATCGTCGCCAAGCATTCCACGCAACATGTGCAGGCGGCACGCGCCACCCGGATACAAATGGCGGTCGTACATTTGCCATGAAGACTTGAAACGCCGCGTGACGATTGGGCGCCGGTATTTTTCATCAGCCTCTGAAAAATAGGCCTGGGCATTGCGATGGTAATCAACCAGGGCATCGTCCGTCCCGTGACGGTCCTCGAGCCAGCACTGCTCCATATATGTTGCCCAGGATTCCTTGAGCCAGGCGTGGGCAAAATCGCGGCAAACCACACTGTCACCAAAAAAACTGTGGGCCATCTCATGAATGTTTACTTGATCAATGAACCACGACCACTCGCGTGCATGAGCTTCATCGGCGACAAAAATGTCACTCCAGCTGACCAGCGAAATATTCTCCATTGCGCCACCAAAGGCGGGCAGGGCGAATTGGTAGTATTTGGGAAAAGGAAAAGGGGAATCAAGTTTGGTGGTCAGCCAGCGCAGCATGTCTTTGGTCCGACCAAAGGACCTTTTGAGGTCGGCGACCTCGTGGGGAGCGGTCGCAAAACTCGCCACAGGAATTCCTTCAAATTCACCATCATCGGCACAGATAAAATCGCCAATGGCAAAGCAGATCAAATAACTGGGACAAGGCTGTTCCAGACGCCAGTGGGCGGTTTTGGTGCTGTCGCCCCGGTCCTTCTCGCTGATGAGGGATCCGTTGGCCAAAATCGTAAAGCGTTTTTCTGCCGTGAGATGAAAATCAAGCGTGGTGCGAACGTGAGGCAAATCAACACAAGGCAACCAGTAGCGTGCGCGTTCGGTTTCGTGATCGGTCGCGGCATAGGTTGGCTTGATGTGGGAAGGATCGTTTCCTTGGTTCGGGGCAGGATTCATAAAGAATAAACCGGTCACCGGCTTTTCAATCCGGTACACAACTTCAATTCTGCGCTTTTCACCTTGGGAAAGAGGCTTGGCCCAGCGGATGTTGATTTTCTCACCATCGTAGCGCCACGACAGCTCGTGGCTGTCCGGATCTTTGACCACCACGTCCAAAAAAGCCACGGCGTCCAAAATTAAACGGTCGGCACCAGCCGCGCGGGCGATGGCCGTTAAAGTCACGACACCCGAAGCGCCGTGACCGGTGACGTCAACCTTGAGGTCGATGTCCAGATGAACGGGTTCAATCTGCTGGTCGGGTGGATACTGGTCTTCGGCACCTGGGCCGCTAAAGGACTCGATTGGGTTTAAATGATGAAGCCGGTTCAAGCACATGGTTCAACTCCAAGGCACTCGGGCCTTTTTTGGTTGCGGAATGCCGTCTGTTCCAGCAAGTTTCCGTTGACAACTGGAGGCCCCACCGGGATAAAGAGGGGCTCTGCTGAGCAAGGCTACTGGATTCGGAAGCGTTTATCCAAAGTTTTTCAGCAGGCGGTCAAAAGATTATCTACAGATTCTAGTAAGTTAGAACTCGCAGGTAAGAAATCTTAGGTTAAGAAGGTTAGCGACATGTACGCAGTCATCAAAACGAGCGGTCATCAGTTCAAGGTTCAAACCGGCGATCTCATTCGCGTTAACCGTCTTGACGGCAACCCGGGTGAAAAGATCTCCTTCGACGAGGTTCTCCTCGTTGGTGGTGCAAAAATTGGCGTCGGATCTCCGACGGTCAAGGGAGCACGGGTCGAAGGTGTGATCAAAGAACACACCCATAACGACAAGGTTGTGATCTTCAAATACCTCCGTCGTAAAAATTACAAGCGTACCCGCGGCTACAAGCACGCCGTGACGGTCGTCGAAATCAACAACATTACTGGCGCCTGATATCCATCCGCTGTACCCCTGAGGTACTTCTGGACGAACAGGTGCTGTTGAGGAGTCGTCATGGCACACAAGAAAGCAGGCGGCAGTAGCCGCAACGGTCGTGATTCCAACCCGCAATACCGGGGAATCAAAGTTTACGGCGGGCAGTCCGTCGTTTCCGGCAACATCATCGTGCGCCAGGTTGGCAGCACGTTCCACGCCGGCGAAAACGTCGGTCGCGGCAAGGACTTCACGTTGTTTGCGATGGCAGACGGTGTGGTGAAGTTTGAGCGTCTGGGCAAGGATCGTCAAAAAGTATCCGTGTACCCGGCTCAGGCCTGATTTAGAAGCAATTCCAATCCAAAACCGCAGATGCGTCTTTTAGCATCTGCGGTTTTTATTTGAAGAAATCTCATGAAATTTGTCGATTCAACTGAAGTTTTCATCAAAGCCGGCGACGGCGGTTCGGGCATGGTCAGCTTTAAAACCGCCCGCAACATGCCCAAACTCGGTTGCGACGGTGGTGATGGCGGACATGGCGGCAACGTCGTCCTCGTCGGCAACCGTCAGCTCAATACGTTGAGCAACCTACGCTACAAGCGTCAATATGAAGCCGAAGACGGGCAGCGCGGTGGCACCAGCAACAAAACTGGAGCCAACGGCGAAGATCTAGTCATTCCCGTCCCCCTGGGAACCCAAATTATTGAGGCCGAATCGAGCCGCCTCATCAACGAGGTCCTCGGACATCAGCAACGGATCGTCGTCGCCAAAGGCGGCGAAAGAGGCCTCGGCAATCAGCGCTTTTTGTCCTCGACCCACCAGGCCCCGGTAGAATTCACCGAGGGCACCACGGGCGAATCGGCCCACCTGCGCCTTGAACTTAAACTCATTGCCGATGTCGGCCTGGCTGGATTTCCAAACGCCGGAAAATCGACCCTGCTCAGTGTCATGAGTTCAGCAAAACCTAAAATCGCAGACTATCCATTCACGACCTTGGTCCCGAATCTGGGCGTCGTTGAATTAAAAGACCGCAGCATATTCTCGGGTGAGGCCTTCGTCATGGCCGATGTCCCGGGACTGATCGAAGGCGCTGCCGAAGGCAAGGGTCTGGGCCATGCCTTTTTGCGTCATCTGGAACGCACGCAATTGATCGCCTATCTGGTCACGGCCGTAAACGACGAAGGAGTAGCCCCGGTCGATGCCTTTAAAACTCTGCGCGACGAACTGGCCCGGTACAGCCCTGAACTAGCGGCAAAACCCGTTTGCGTGATCCTTAGTAAAATCGACTTGATTCCGGCAGACGAGCGCAAGGCGGTGGTCAAAAAATTATCCGCCCGCCTTAAAAAGCTGGGGTTTGACGTCCTTCCCATTTCATCCGTGGAAAATAATGGCATCGACGAACTGAAGCGTTATCTGTACGACAGGGCGCAAGACTACAAAAACCGAACGCTTACCGGGACACCCACCATCTGGGATCTGGATAAATCAGCTCTGGGCAAGATTGCCCGTCGCTGGCTTGCCATTCCCGGAGTGCGCTTGGAACTAACTGAAAAAGAAAGCCAAGAGGTCCTCGAAATGCAACATCCAGATATTCGGAAGCTCACCTTCAATGGCTGAACCTGTGAATCCAACCAAAACTTCGGATCCATTCCGGAACGCTCCCGCTCTTATTGTTTTTGGAGGAACGTTCGACCCGCCGCACGCGGGTCATGCAGCCTGTTTGAAGGCGTTGACCGAGCAATTCGCGACGTCAAAAATCCTGGTTGTCCCAGCCGCGGAACCGCCTCCGACCAATGGCAAAGTAAAAAAACCATTGCTCAACTTCAACGACCGCTTGGAACTCTGCCGCCTGATGGTGGCCGACATTGGTTCCCCTGCCGCCATTGAAGTGAGTGGTCTTGAGGGAAGCCTGACGGTTCCCAATTTTACGGTCAACACCCTTGAGGCCCTGCTCGAGTCTGCGCCGAAAAAAAAATACGGTTCGGCACTGGCTATCACCATTGGAGCCGACCAGTTTGCTGCTTTTGAAACCTGGCACCAGGCAGAGCGGATCATTGAGCTGGCGGACTTGATTTTGGTTCCACGCAGCAACGAATCAGTGACCTGGCCCACAGGAAAGTTATCAAAACAGGCCAGAATTTGGACCTTGAATGTGAAAACACCACCAGCCTCGAGCACCGCAATTCGCCAAGCCACCCAAACTAAAAGGCCCATCCCTGCCGGTTGGTTGACACCAAAGGTGTTTTCCCGTTGGCAAGAGCTGACTAGCAAGGCTATAGAACCGGTTCTTGATGTTCTTTAATTTTTAAAGATCTTTCTATTCAGTTTTAGTTGAGTTTTTGGGGTTACAACGTGAAACCGAACGACATCGCCATCGAAGCCGCCAAAGCCGCAAATGAAAAAAAGGCCTCCCGCATGACCGCACTTGACCTGCGGGGACTCTCGGACCTTTGCGATGTGCAAATGATCTGTTCTGGTGAAAATGAACGCCAGACTAAAGCCATTGCGGACGCAATCACCGGACATATTAAGCAAAAAGGGGGCGGTCACCCCGTCGCCGTAGAAGGCCTGCAGACTGGCAGCTGGATCCTGATCGACTACGGCTCCGTGATCATCCATGTCTTCATGAATGAGTACCGTGACTACTACGCGCTGGAATCCCTGTGGCCAACGGCCAAAGCGATCTCCTTGCCTGGCGCCTGAGGCTTCTGGGACCCCCGTGCGTCTTATCCTGACTAAACAAGCCAAGATCGCACTGCCCGGGATCCGCGACCTTTGCCAAATGTATGAAACCCGCTTGAAGCGGTTCTACGACGTTGAATGCCTTGAACAAAAAGGCGGACCGTCAAAGGCCTCAAAATCCAATTCTGCCAATCCAGGAATCCTGACGGTTGCCCTTGATGAAAAAGGGGCGGTCTGGACATCTCGGGACCTGGCCACGAAGCTTCAATCGTGGGCCGATGATCCCCGCGTCAAAGCGGTCCGTTTTGTCGTCGGCGACTCCCACGGCCTGTCCCAAGATGTCCGCGATGCGGCGGATTTCACCTGGGCCCTCTCGCCCCTGACCCTGCAGGGCGACCTTGCCTGGCTGGTCTTATGGGAACAGGTCTACCGCGCCGTGACACTGAACAAAGGCATCCCGTACCATCACGACTAATATCGTCTGAGACAAAGGCTGACGGGCTGATTTCTCCGACAAGCTGTCGCTCAAAATGCCTCGTTGAGCTGGACGTATAGACCCTCAGACTCTGGCGTTTTGCCGTAATCCACACGGATCCCAATTCGCTCCGCCTCATCCACAACAAACCGGATTCCGCCGCCAGCAGAATATTTCGCAGGCGTCGCAGCGATCTGGTTCATCGTACTGGCAACGTTGCCAGCCGAACCAAACCCGGCGCCGCGAAATCTGCCCCAAATCGGAAAACGGTATTCTGCCTCGCCAATCACAGAAACCTTGTCTCGGTAACGCCCTTCATAATAACCGCGCATACGATCCGGTCCGCCAAGACTTGCCAGTTCACGAAACGGGACATCTCCATCTTGCCCCTGGCAAAATAGCCGAAAGACGAAGGCCCGGGCCCCGCCGAGATCGACATAACGCCGCGCCTCCAGTTGAACTTCGTTGTAGGGGCGATCTCGGGAGTTCATGGGTTCAAAGTGAACGAGGCGCAACGAATCAAAAACGCCAGTCATTGGTGCAAACAGGTTGTCTCGGGTATCTCTAGTGAACACCACACCGGCACCGCCAGAACGCGCGCCCTCCGATCCCTTCAACTTCGCTGCTGATAAAATCCCATCTGACGCCGATTCCGTGACTTGATAGGCACTTTGGATAGCGACTGGACCAAGGCTCCAACCAAAGGAAGTCGCGCGCTCCCAAGATGCCTCCACATAGGCAATATTGCTGGCATAATCTTCTTCCATCGCCGAAGTCGTCCGGGGACCAATCCCCCAAATCTTATCTGGATAGCGCCGGTAACGGCTAAAGATCGAAATATGATCCTTGCCACCGTTCCAACGGCGACTCAAAAGCAGTGATGTGATCAGCTGCTTTTTTTCCGTCAAGATCACAATGGGCTTTACCTGAGACGGCTTGGCGTCTGCCGGATCGTCATCATTGCGGAAGTAGTAGATAAACAGGCCACCGGCAGCGACTGCCGTCTCCGGCGTGTAATAAAGCGCCGGAATGGGAATAAACCCACTCTTGGCCTTGCCTGAATTATCCGCTGCAAAAGCGAATTCCGGTTGCAAGATGAACAGGCACAGCAACCCAGAAAAGGCAGCGCGTCTTACTGGGCCGGAAAACATCCCACGCCGGTGATTTGAACCTGAAAGGCTCAAGACTTTTTAGTGCCCGACTTTTTCTTTGCCTTTGGCTGATTTTTCTTGGCTTTAACCTTTTTCACGGGAGCAGACGGGGCCTCGACTGCCTCTGCCGTCCCTGTGGCGTTCTCTTGAATCTTATATTCAGGAACAGCCGTTGGATCGCTGCTGGCTGGCTGGTTCACGTCCCCGGCCACCGGCTCGTCGGGCGATGCCGTTTGATCCTTTGAGCAAGCACCGGCCAAGGTCAGGGTTAAGGTCAGAGCGAATCCTGCACATACAGCCACTGCGATTTTGCGAAAAAATAATACCTGCACCATGATGTGCCCCTTTGTGATCAAAGTTAAAAAAACCACGCATATTTACTCTGCCACAACCTCAAGGCCTTGCCAAAAAACCAGGAATCTCAGGGACGAAGGAAAAATCGGGTGGCGATCCCGCCGTTTTGGGCTAAAACTTCGTCCCATGAACGAACCTCAAAATTTAACACCGATGCTCCGGCAGTATTTTGACCTCAAGGCCCAGGCCGGGGATGCAGTGCTTTTTTGCCGTATGGGCGATTTCTACGAAATTTTTGGTCCGGACGCGGAAGAAATCGCGCCAAAAATGGACGTCGTCCTGACCAGCCGCGAACGTGGTGATGCCGAAAGGATGCCCTTTTGTGGCGTGCCCTACCACAGCGTCAAAACCTACTGGCTCAAGCTTTTAAAGCAAGGCTACAAGGTCGCCATCGCGGAACAATTGGAAGATCCCGCCCTGACCAAGGGTCTCGTTGCACGGGGAATTGTTCGGATTCTGACCCCCGGCTGCATTGATGAACTGGAGGCCCTTGACTCCACGAGCACCAACCATGTGTTGGCTGTTTACGAATGTCCGGCCCAGAAATCCTGGTCCGCCCTGGTTCTGGAACTTTCCACCGGCGAACTGCGCTTGGGTAAAATCCAGCTAACGGAACTGGCCCGGCTCGCTCAGGTTTTCCGGCCAAAGGAAATCTGGGCACGGAGCTTTCAACACGAGTCCTTGAAGGGGCTTTTGGCGCAGGTTTTCAGTCCACAGATGGGGGATGACGCACCGGCACTGCTTGAAGTCCTTCCTGAAGCCCCGCTGCGAGACGATGCCCTGACCCGGGAACTCCTGAAATCCTGCCTTGGAAAAGAAAATCTGGATGGATTCACATGTGGAAAAATTCCCGGCGGTGCAGAACTTTTGGCATCTGCGTTCCAACGCCTGCGCAATCTGAATGCAGGCAGTTCCCACTTCAGAACGGTCAAACCACTTTTTGATCCGGATCACATGGTCCTCGGACCGACGGCCGTGCGGGACCTTGAACTTTTTGAAACTGCCCTGCGTCGCCAACAAGAAGGCAGCCTTGCGCGCACGATTGACCGGACGCTGACGCCGATGGGGTCGCGGCGCCTGCGCGAACTTCTAGCGCGGCCTCTCGTTAACCGCGAAAAGCTATGTGCGCGCCTTGATGTCGTAGAATTTTTGGCGGGGCTTGGCGACGACCGCCTGGCACGCCTGCGCGAGTCCCTGCGCAAGACGGCAGATCTGGCGCGCTTGACGACGAGGGTCATGGCCCGCTCGGCCCATCCGGCAGAGCTTGCGATGATCCGGCAAACCCTTGGAAATTCTGCTGCATTGGCGCAATACATTCGCGAACTTGCTGGCAGTACTGCCAAATCAAAACTTTTGCGCGGAATAACCCCGGCCCTTGAGTCAACGGGCACAGTCTTGGAAATTTTAGGGGCGGCCTTGGCGGAGCACCCGGCTGCTGTCGGGACAGGCTCGGGAACCTTTCGCGAAGGCTGGAGCGAAAACCTTGACAGCTGCAATGCCTTGGCTCACGGGGGCGAGGATCAAGTCGCTTCATATGAACAAAAACTGCGTGGCGAATCTGGCATTGGTAACCTGAAGATCAAACCCCACAAGACTTTTGGCCTGCTCATTGAAATCACAAGAGCCAACGCGGCAAAAGTCCCCGCACATTTTATTCGCCGACAGACCATGGTCAATTGCGAGCGTTTTGCCACACCGGAACTCGACCGCCTTGGTACTGAATTGCTGGCGGCGCAGGATGCCGCAATCGCACGCGAAGCGGAACTCTACGCCGGGCTTTTGGAAACCCTCGCACAGCATCGCGATGCCCTTTACGCATGTGCCGAGGCCTTGGCCGAAGCCGACGTCTGGCAATCTTTTGCCTGGCTCGCCCTCAAGGAAAACTACGGCCGTCCGGTGACCTTGAAAAAAGTGGCGCAGGGCAACGACACCCAGATCAAATTGACGGCCGCACGCCATCCCGTTGTCGAGCGAAGCGTTGGCCGCCACAGTTTCGTGGCCAATGATGTTGAAATGTCAGGGGGCATCCGCCAACTGCTCATCACCGGGCCGAATATGGCAGGCAAGTCGACCATCATGCGCCAGACGGCCATCTGTGCAATCTTGCATCAGGCTGGTTGTTTTGTCCCGGCAGCGGCGGCAGAACTTCCCGTTTTTGACCGTGTGTTTACCCGCGTCGGTGCATCCGATGACCTGTCACGTGGCCTGTCGACATTCATGGTGGAAATGACAGAAGCCGCGGAAATCCTGCGCGAGGCTACGTCCGACAGCCTCGTTATCCTTGACGAAGTGGGACGGGGAACATCGACGTCTGATGGTCTGGCCATCGCCTCCGCAATATTGGAAGAGATCGCCACCCGAAACAATTCGTGGACTCTTTTTGCAACCCACTACCACGAACTTGTCGGTTCATCGTCCCATCTGGCCAGTGTAAAGCCGGTCCAGACGGAGGTTCTTCAGCAAGGAACTAGCATTATTTTCAGCCATCGCCTTGTTTCTGGTGCCAGCGGCAGTTCATATGGAATCGAAGTTGCAAGGTTGGCCGGAGTTCCTGAGGCTGTTCTTGAGCGGGCAAGGATCGCGATTTCCAGACCCGCACCGACCCTGGTGCAGTCCCAAAAAGACGAGAACTGGGTGCCAACTCCAGATAAGGGTCCGAATCCAGTGCTGGCAAAACTTGAAGCGGCGCGGATCAACCGAATGACACCCCTTCAGGCCCTCAATCTGCTGGCCGAACTTGCAGAACTCCATGCAAGAATGCTTGCCGGGCGAGCTCAAAATGACGAATTTGCCTCAAATCCCGCTGTTGGCGGTGGGGCCGGTGGTCAGGGAGAGCTTTTTCCCCTGTAAAGATCGTTGCGCGGCTGGATTTGAAAGGGTTTAATATTACGAATTCGATGGCTTGAGTTGCCATCGCAACACACTGCGGTGGGCAGCAATTTGTTCAAAGAACTGATCAAAAAAGTGATGTCAGGCAAGGAAGATACCAGCATGGCAAAGAGCAAACCAAAGAGCGCTTCCAAAAAAGTAACGCCCGCGAAAAAGCCAGCGGCAAAAGCAAAGCCAGCGGCAAAAGCAAAGCCTGTTGCGAAAGCAAAGCCGGCAGCAAAATCAAAGGCGGTTGTGAAGGCCAAGCCAGCCCCCAAAACCACTGCAAAGGCTCCCGTTAAGGCTCCGGTAAAAGCCCCAGCAAAAGTACCGACACGGACTATCGTTGAACCAAAGAAAGAGGTTCTGGTTGCTCCGAAAATTGCGGTCAAGCCAGTTCCCGCGGTTAAAGCGACGGCTACGCCAAAGCCAACGCCTACCATCTCGCCTGCTAAACCAGCGGTGAAGATGCCCAAGCCCAGCATGTTCAAACCAATGAGCCGCGATGACGATGATGAGGAAACGGTCGTCAAGCGCGCCGGAACCTCTTCTGATTTATTCACCGAAGAAGAACTGACGACGTTCCGCAACATGCTGAACGAGGAAAAACGAAAGATTTTAGCCAAATCAAAATCCGCTACCGCCAGCGGCAACATCGCTCTTGAAAAAGACGAGATGTACGACGAAGTCGATTTGGCATCAGCCACTGCAGAACAAAATCTGACCCTCAGGCTTTTGGACCGCGACCATAAACTATTGGCTGAGATCGATCATGCCATCGAAAAGATCGACACAGGCGAATACGGCTTTTGCGAAGGCACGGGCGAAGTTATCCCGAAGCGTCGTTTGGAGTTGCGTCCGTGGTGCCGTCACAGCGTCAAGTACAAGGAACAGCTTGAGCGCATGAAGAAGTCTGGACGGGGAGTCGCCGACGAGGACGAAGCGTTCTAGATCCTTTCTTCCTAAGGACAGCTCGCCGGCTTGCTCACTCCGGGGGTATTCGCCGCCAACGTCGTGAACTGGGCACAAAGGCCTGCGGGCGCTGTCCCGGCTCCTGGATATTGCGCCGTAATTTGTGCTGACAATGCCGTAACGGCAGCCGACGTAAACTGTCCTTTCAAAGCACTCTGCTGCTTTGCGCTGTCGCTGCTGCCTGAAATCGTACCTGCCGTTGTTTTCAATGCCGTCATCGAAGTCGAAATTCCTTTCGAAATATCACCCGTACTGGAACTCATCACGGCAAATGCCTGACTGGCCGAATTCATCGCAGAGAGGGTCGCCAACAGCTGCGAAATACCGGTGATCGAGCCAGCTTCGGGAAAAACTGTATCAATCGAATCGATCAAGTCTGTCGAGGCATCGATCATATTTGACAAAGATGGGAAGCTTGATTTTGATTTATACAAAGTCACACGCCCCTGAAGGTTTGAAGTCCCAGCAGTGGCACTCACCCCGGATGAGTAATTCAGAATATTTTGAAAGGCCAGTGCCTCGCCGATGTGCGAAAAGGCCCAAATCAAGTGAATACTGCCCTTACGCTTGCTGCTCCGGCGGTCCGAAGTGGGACATGTCGTCGTGCTGTCGCGTGGATCATCAACATCGCGGACAGAATCTTCGATGAACCCACATAGGTATTCTGGGACCCGGTTCAAGTAAGAAAGCACAGGAACCGAGGCGCGCAGCACATCCGTGACGGGCTGCGGCTCTACCAATGGATAGTTAGCATAAAATGACCGCCCGTATGCCGTCGCATCCGTGTAGGCCGCCGAAAGAATGCTTTTGTCTGCATCGGTCAGTGCCACTAGGTCGCTCATAGCATCCAGCGTACTGACTAAAGTTGACGTCCCAGCCATCGCCTTCGCCTTCGCTGATTTTTCCGGTTGAGCCATTGCCGCGTCCTTGGCAATCGCATCAGACATCAAATCGAGATCGACCTCCCAGTGTCCGGTCAGTTTTTCGGGAACAGCGGTAAGGTTGGTGCCCGTACTCCCGAGAGCAATCAGTTTTTCAAGCAAAGAAAAAGAGTCCATCCCGCCTTGGGCCAGACTGATGTAGCCGAGGATGATCGCACCACCCTCGTTTCCGCTATCTTGCTTCAAAGCCTTTTGTGCAAGACCCGCGGCGTCGGTAAATGATCCCCGGTCATAAGCAGCTCGAGCGCGAACCAAAAGGCTGTCAACCCCGTCATCATCCGCCCAGATTTGCGTCAGGTTGGTGTCTGGGCCACATGAGGTCAGGACGATAGCCACGGCACATGCCATGATCCCCCGCATTGCAATGCCCAATCCGTAACCTTTTTTAACGCAGTGCATGAAACATCCCCAGTTTATTCCGTGAAAAAAATAATTTTTTCGTCACTATCCGTCACGTGGTACTTGTCACGCAAAACCTTACGCGCATAGTTTTTCGACGACTTGATTCGTTCTATTTCTTCCTGCATCCCGCGGTTTCCCGATTCAAGAACAGCGACTGCTGCATCAAGTTTTCTGGCGCTGTCCTTGAGTTTAAAATAAGCGCCGACAGAACTGCGCCCACGCACAACACCAACCATCAAAACAACGACGGCAAACCAAGCGAGCCATCGCGTGATTTTGCGAATGTCATGTTCTGTAGAAAGTTCCATCGAGAAGATTGTATCAGCGAAAAGCGGCGGAAACTAATAGCAGGCGTCTAATTATCGTCCCAGTCATAGGTCAATTCTTTGCCCGTATCGGGCTCAAGGTGGTGAACCGCGACCTTGCGTTTGCCGAGCCCGTCAAATTCGACAACGGCTTTGACATGTCCAAATTCATCGATGATTTGATCAATGATTCCAGAACCATAAGTTGGGTGATTGACACGGTCACCAACGGCCGCGTCATAAGGCTCAGACTGCTTGCTTGAACGGTTCGTGGATTCCGCGTCATCGTCATAATCACGGTTCCAAGAATCCACCATAGCCTTATGGTTGATGTCGGTGGCCATCAGGTCACGAGGAATTTCTTTTAAAAATCGTGAAGGCATATTGGCCATGGTGTTGTTGAAAACGCGGCGGCGAAAGGCACTGGAGAGGGAAAGTTTTTTCCGGGCCCGCGTCATCCCAACATAGAACAAGCGGCGCTCTTCTTCCAGATCGGCCTCATCTTCCGATGACTTGCCATAAGGCAGCAGCCCATCCTCAACGCCGACAATGTACACGCGGTCGTACTCAAGCCCTTTGGCACTGTGCAAGGTCATCAAACTGACGCCTTGAGCGTTTTCGTCTTCCGTGGTCACAAGCGTAACGGATTGCAACCAGTCGGAGAGGGCCTCGAGCCCTTTTTTGGATCCCTCTTCTTCAAATACGGCAAGGGCACCTGCGAGATCGTGAATATTTTCAAGTTTGTCGACGACCTTGTCGGGAAATCTATTTTCAAGCCAAGTCCGGTAGCCGGTCAGCTTGACGAGGGTTTCGACAAAATTCGCAAGACCACCGACCGCCAACTGTGCCCTCAATTCATCGAGCAATTCAGAAAACGCCCTGAATTTTGGGCCAACCCGAGGCGCATTGTCATCCGCCAGCTGCCTTAGGGTTGCCAGCATCGGTTTTCCGAGGCTGTTTGCTGCCTTCGCCAGCTGGTCTACCGCTGTGTCCCCAAGGCCGCGCGCTGGAACATTAATCACACGGCGCAGGCTGACATCATCAGCGGGGTTGGCAAGAAGCCGCATGTAGGCCATGAGGTCCTTGACCTCGGCGCGGTCATAAAAGCGGAGCGCCCCGTACACCCGGTATGGAATCCGGTCCCGGCGAAGGGCTTCTTCAAGGGGACGCGACTGGCTGTTGGTCCGGTAAAAAATCGCCACATCCCGCAGAGGATAGGTGCTGATTTCGTCAAGGATCGACCGGGCTACGGCCCAAGCCTCGACTTCCTCGTCGGCCTCAATGCGGAAATGAATTGGATCGCCCCGGTCGTTTGCCGTCCAAAGTCTTTTCTGGGCGCGCTTCGTATTGTTCCCGATGACTGAACTCGCCGCATCCACAATGGTGCTTGTAGACCGGTAGTTTTGCTCCAACTTCAATGTCTTGGCATCGGGATATGTGGTTCCAAATTCCAAAATATTTGCCGGAGTTGCTCCGCGCCAACTGTAAATAGACTGATCGTCATCACCCACAACACACAAATTCCGATGCGAGGCGGCAATCAGCGTCAAAAGTTCGTTCTGGGTTTTATTAGTGTCCTGGTATTCGTCCACCAGGACATACCGGTACTTTTGTTGCATCGCAGTCCGCACACGGGAGTTGTTGCGCATGAGTAGCAGCATGTTCATGAGAAGGTCGTCAAAATCCATGGCGTTCGAGGCTGCCAGGACCTCTTGGTACCTCTTGTAAACATTGAGGGCTGCAACGGGCATCAACTCACCGTAGATGCGGTTAATGGTCTCACGCTCGTGAGGAAAGAGGGCTTCCGTTTTAACGTCATGCAAAAAGCCGCGGTAATTACCGACAGTGAGATTTTTATCCAGTTTGATTTCGAGTTCTTTTAACACAGCCTTTAAGGCGGACACCGTGTCGCTGTCGTCGTAGATCGTAAAATCAGAAGTAAAGCCTGCTTCATCGGCAAATTCACGCAGCCACCTGGCGCAAGCCGAATGAAACGTGGTGATCAGGGCGCGCGAACCAAATGGAGTCAACTCTTCGACCCGGCCACGCATTTCACCGGCCGCCTTGTTCGTAAAAGTCACGGCCACTATTTGCCAGGGTGGAACACCGCCCTCAATCAAATGGACAATGCGACGTGTGATGACGCGGGTCTTGCCTGAACCAGCTCCAGCGAAAATCACCATTGGACCGTCGATGTGGGATGCGGCCTCGCGCTGGATCGGGCACAGCCCTTCCAAACAGGCTTCGCGCGCGTCCTCCCGACCCCGGATTCCTCCAGGGCGCAGCACGTCGAAAAGATCCGGTTTGTCAGCCATCAATTACTCTACTGTCACCGACTTCGCGAGATTACGGGGTTGATCCACATCGGTTCCACGCATGTCGGCAACATAGTAGGCAAGCAGTTGCAGTGGAATGACCGACAGGATTGATTGCAAATGATCATCATCAATTTGTGGGCACGGAATGTAGTGCTCGCAAATGGAACGGAAACGTTCGTCTTCAATATCTCCAACACCAATAATCCGACCTTGGCGCGCTCTGACCTCTTCGATGTTTGAAATCATCTTTTCATATTGTTTGTCGCGGGGGGCAATGGATACCACTGGCATGTGACGATCCACGAGCGCAATCGGCCCATGTTTCAGCTCACCGCCGGCATAGCCTTCCGCATGAATGTAGGAAATCTCTTTCAACTTCAATGCACCCTCAGTTGCCACCGGGAAACTTGGCCCGCGGCCAATAAAAAGCATGTTCTGGGCTTCGTACAATTTATGGGCGATCTCCTCAATAACCCCTGAGGCATTCACCGCACGGTCTACCAATGCCGGAAGGTGTCTCATCGAGTCAAAGGACTTCTCAAGTCGCCCTGCGGCAACCGTCTTGAGTTTTTCGCCAATGGCCAACGACAGGACATAAAAGCTCAGGACCATCGCCGTGAAAGCTTTAGTCGAGGCCACGCCAACTTCTGGTCCTGCTTCCATATACAGAACCGCATGGGATGCTCTGGGAATTGACGAAAAGCGCACATTGCAGATGCTCATCACCTGACACCCACGCTCGACCGCATGCTTGACGCAGGCCAAGGTATCTGCCGTTTCACCCGACTGGGAAACTGCAATCACCAAGGTCGAAGCATCAATGCAGGGATTGCGGTAACGAAATTCACTGGCCAGTTCAACGTTGGCAGGCAGGCGGGTAAACTCTTCGATCATGTAACGCCCGATCTGTCCCGCATAATGGGCTGTTCCACAGGCAACGATAGCGACATTCCTGATCCGCCCAAGGTCCAAGGCATCCATTCCCGTTTCCTTGGCGACGAAAGTATTTTCCTTCAAGTCTACAAGGCGGCTCAAAATACTGGACATCACAGCAGGCTGCTCGTGAATCTCTTTCAGCATGTAATGTTTGTAGCCTTGCTTGTCGGCACTTGAGGCCGACCAGGTAAGAACCGCAGGGTCGCGGCGGACCGGCTTGCCGGCGAAGTCCCAAACTTCAATGGAATTTGCCTTTAAACGCGCAAACTCGCCGTCCATCAAGAAAACCGCACGATTCGTATGGGGCAAAAGCGCCAACGCATCACTGCCAAAAAAGTTTTCCCCGTCGCCCGCACCAAGCACCACTGGACTGCCTTGCTTGACGACATACATCTGACCCGGCTCGCGGGCATACATGATGCCCAGCGCATAGGCCCCACGCAGGTGCTTCACGGTTTCCATGATGGCAGCCTTGAGATCTTTCGTACGCTCAAGTTCCGCGTGAAGTTGGTGCAAGACCACCTCTGTGTCGGTGTCGCTTTTAAATTCGACGCCAGACTTCATGAGCTGTTCTTTGAGCTCACGGTAATTTTCAATGATCCCATTATGTATGATGACGAGGTCACCATGAAGGTGCGGGTGGGCATTACGAGCCGTCGGCGCACCGTGGGTTGCCCACCGGGTATGCCCCATGCCCATCGTTGCCTTTAACGGCAACTCTTCGAGGCGCGGTTCCAGATGAACCAACTTGCCCTCGGCTTTGACGAGTTCGATTTTGCCATGATCCAAAACGGCGATGCCGGCTGAATCGTAGCCACGATATTCTAGACGCTTCAACCCGTCAAAGATCAGGCGAGCGCAAGACTTTGAACCAACGTATCCAATGACACCACACATCGGCGTGTTCCTGTCAGAAAAAATAGAGTTACTGGATCATGCTCAACGGCGGAATGTTCTCGCCGGGATTCACGACATAATTTCGCACCACAGAACCGGCACCGATCACCGCACCATCACCCAACTCGACGTCATCTAGCGTGGCATTAGAACCAACTTTACAACCGCGTCCGATAACCGTCCTGCCTTCCAGGCAAACCCCTGAACCAATCTCGCTATCCACTCCGACCTTGCAGTCAGCTTCGATGTGACAGCTTTCAGGGTTGTGAAAGGTGACTCCGGATTTCATCAAGGAATCAATCATCCTTCGCACCAAAATCTTTTCCACGGCAGCCAGCTGGCTGCGATCGTTCACCCCCAAAAAGTCTTGCCAATCGTCGCATTCGTGAGTGACGACCTTCAGGTTCTTCTGCACGGCGAGGCCAAGACAATCCGTCAGGTAATACTCGCCCTGGCTGTTATTGGGACGGAGCTCATCCAACAACCCAAACAGCGAGGCGGCCTTCGCAAAGATCACGCCAGAATTACATCGGTTGATTTTTCTTTGATCAGGGGACGCATCCCGCTCTTCAACGATCGCGGCGAAATTGCCGTCCGCACCCGTCAATATGCGCCCGTAGCCGGTTGGATCTGCCACCCGCATGGCCAGGACTCCGAGGTCTGCACCACTGGCGCGGCAAGTGGCCACAAACTTTGAAAGGGCCAGACCGGTGATGGCCGGGGTGTCGCCGGCGCAGATAATGACCTCATCCGGCTGCATGGCCTGTATTGGGTTTCCTTCACCCTCAAAAAGTTCGGCATTCGCAAAACCTGGCTTTTTGATCCCTGGAAGTGCCGGATAGGCTGATGCCACGGCGTCGCCGGTGCCCCGCGCTGTTTTCTGCACGCAAAAGACAGCAGACGGAAAGCGCCGCCAGGCCCCGTGCCCAGAGGCGGCCATGCTTGGGCTGATGATGACAATTTGTCGATCAATCCCGGCCGCCTGCAGGCTGCGTACAACCCAATCGAGCATTGGCAGGCCGGCCGCCTTGTGCAGCACCTTGGGCAGGTCGCTCTTCATGCGCGTGCCCTTGCCTGCTGCCAGGACGATACCGGCTATGACTGTATTTGATTTTGAAAGGCTCTCATTCATATCGGGAAAGTACCGCGCCCCGGACAGCCGGGCAACGCCGCAATTTGACGGCAAGCGACGCATCTGGCAGAAAATTGACTGGGGTTTTTTAAATTGGCAAAGGGGATCTTCGTGGGAATCGTGCAAAAGTTCAAAGCCTGGCGTCAAAGCCAGCACGAAGGAAAAGTCGCTCGCGCCGCTAAAACCGCGAAAAATCCCAAGGCCATCCGCGAAGACCGTTGGGCTGCGTTGGAAGCCCTGTGCTCCATGGAAGA
>Ga0247843_1004505_pt1 | contig 20734 bp, 19 predicted proteins | sample LaCruzMarch2017__FD_192420 | JGI IMG/M metagenome (GOLD analysis project Ga0247843, IMG submission 192420) | Freshwater microbial communities from meromictic Lake La Cruz, Castile-La Mancha, Spain - LaCruzMarch2017_8m | ecosystem: Environmental > Aquatic > Freshwater > Lake | place: Spain...
CAGCCCACAACCTCAACAAACTCTACAGGGCGATGGCGTGATGGACGGCGTCGTTTTCGTCGCCCCACACCTGAACCGCTCGAAAACGCCCCAAATTTGCGTTACGCGGACAGGCTCCTAGTCGTAGCGATGGTCGGCGCCAGCGCGTCCGAGGCGACCAAGGAGTCGTTTCGACGTAAGCTTCGCAACGGCGAGATGGAAGCCAGCGAAATCGAGGTTGAGCTGACCGAAACCGCGCCCGCCGCGATGCTGGAGCTCCCGCCCGGCCCGGGCGGCATGGGCAATGGCCCCGTCAATCTCGGCGACATCTTCGGCAAGGCGTTTGGCGCGCGCTCCAAGCGCGTGCGCACCACGGTCGCGGAGGCGCGCCCGCCGCTGATCCAGGAAGAGAGCGACAAGCTGCTCGATAGCGACGCCGTCACCAAGGAAGCTGTCCGCGCAGCGGAAGAAGACGGCATCGTCTTCATCGACGAGATCGACAAGGTCGCCTCGCGCAGCGAGCGGGGCGGGGTGGACGTCAGCCGCGAGGGCGTGCAGCGCGATCTCCTTCCGTTGATCGAGGGCACGATCGTCGCGACCAAGCACGGGCCTGTGAAAACCGACCACATCCTATTTATAGCATCGGGCGCGTTTCACGTCGCCAAGCCGTCGGACCTGTTGCCGGAGCTGCAGGGCCGCCTGCCGATCCGCGTGGAGCTGAAGCCGCTGACTCGCGAGGACTTCCGCCGCATTCTCACCGAACCCGAGGCGAGCCTGATCAAGCAGTACGAGGCGCTGCTCGGCGCTGAGGGCGTGACGCTCGATTTCGACGAAGGCGCCATCGACGCGATTGCGGGGCTGGCGGCGGACGTGAACGCGTCGGTTGAGAACATCGGCGCGCGCCGTCTCATGACCGTGCTTGAGCGAGTGCTCGACGATATCAGCTTCACCGCGCCCGACCGGGGCGGTGAGACAGTGACGATCACCGCCGCATTCGTGCACGCCCAGGTGGGCGATCTCGCGAAGAACGCCGATCTCAGCCGCTATATCCTCTAGATTTTCGCCAACGCCTTAAGACTCGTCTCCGGGCGCGGGCCCATGTGCGAAATCACCTCCGCCGCAGCGACAGAGCCCAGGCGTCCGCACTCAGGCAGTTCGCGCCCTGTCGCGAAGCCGAACAGGAAGCCCGCCGCGTACTGATCGCCGGCGCCGGTCGTATCGAGGACCTTTGCGACCGGTTCGGCTTTGACGACATGCGTTTCGGCGCCCGCCGCGATCACGGAGCCCCTCTCCGAGCGCGTTACCGCCACGACTGGGCAGACCTTGCGCGCCGCTTCCAGCGCGCTTTCGAAGTCCTCCGCCTGATAGAGGTTCATAATCTCGTTTTCGTTCGCGAACAGGATATCGATGTGATGTTCGACGAGATGGCGGAAGCTGTCGCGGTGACGCTCCACGCAGAAGACGTCCGAGAGCGTCACCGACACCTTGCGTCCAGCCGCCTTGGCGATTTCCGAGGCGTGCACGAACGCAGCTTTCGCCTCGTCGCGGTCGAAGAGATAACCTTCCAAGAAAAGCACCGTGGCGTCCTCGATCAGCGTCTTGTCCACGTCCTTGGCGTCGAGCAGCGTGGACGCGCCGAGGAAGGTGTTCATGGAGCGCTGGCCATCCGGCGTTACGGCGATGAGACTGCGCGCGGTCGCAGGGTGGCCGGGGCGGGGCGGGGTGTCGAAGCGCACGCCTTCGGCGCGGAACGCGGCGGTGAAATCGCCGCCCAGCTGGTCGTCTGCGACCTTGCCCATGAAACCGGCCTTGCCGCCGAAGCTCGCAACGCCGGTCATCGTGTTCGCCGCCGATCCGCCGGGCGCAATGACCTTGTTCGGGAACAGGTCCGTCAGCGCGATGGCGCGGGGTTCTTCGATCAGTGTCATCGACGCCGGCACGAGGCCGTTGGCTTCAATGAAGGCAAAATCCACCTGCGCGAGGACATCGACGATGGCGTTTCCGACGGCGACGACGTCGTAGGCGGCTCTGGACATGGGGGCTCCTGGACGGACCGCGCCTTCTGAACCGCGACGGAGGGCGGCGCAAGCGATTGCGCGAGCGGCCGGGCGTCGGCATGGTCCGCGACCATGCGACCGATCCTCGCGCCTACAGCTGCGCTGCTGCTCCTCTCGGCCTGCGCCGCCTCAAGCCCCGCGCCGGTGTCCGCCGGCGTTTCCGCTCGCCCGGCGCCGCGCGCTGCCGCGGGCCCACGACTCGAAGCCGCCAACGCGCTCGCGCGTGCTGGCGCTGCGGACGCAATCACCACAGCGCAGGCGCGCGCGCTTTTCGGTGCGCCGGACGTGGACCGCCGCGACGGCATTGGCGCGCTGATGGTATGGACGACACCCGGCTGCGCGCTGGCGCTCGGCTTCGCGAATGATCGTCTCGTCACCGTCGGGCCCGGCCCGCGCCGCACGGGAGATCGCGCGCCGAGCGTTGCGGAGTGTCTCGCGGAATTGCGCGCGCGTGGGGCGGCGTCTTGAAGCGCGTCGCCTACCTCACCGGATCGAGCTGGCGCGGCGGCTTCGTGCCGGAGGGGGAACTGCCGGCCCAGGACGCGCCCGACTTCACGATCCTCAAGCCGATCGCGGCTGAGAAGGGGATCGCGCTCGAGATAAAGCGCTGGGATGCGTCAGATCTGGCCGATGCGGGATTCAACGCGGCGATCGTGCGCTCGACGTGGGATTACGCAGACCGCGTCGGCGAGTTTCTTGATCGTCTCACGGCGCTGGATCGCGGAGGGCTGCGGGTTCTCAACCCGCCGGCCGCGCTGCGTTGGAACGCGCGCAAGACGTATCTGCAGGACCTTGGCGATAGCGGGGCGCCCGTTATTCCAACGGTGTGGTCCGAGACGGTCGACGCCGTCATCATCGGTCGCGCGTTCGATACCTTCGAGGCGGCGGAATTGGTCGTGAAGCCGCAACTCGGCGCCGGCAGCCGAGACACGATCCGCCTGAAGCGCAATGGCTGGACCGAGAGCGATCTCGCCCTCGCGCCGCGCGGCGCGGCGATGATCCAGCCGTTCCTGCCAGGCATCGAGACGACGGGCGAGCGCTCGCTGTTTTACTTCAACGGCAAACCAGCCCACGCCATTCGCAAGCTGCCCGCTGCCGGCAAGTGGTACGCGAACGTGGACGGCGCGCAATTCGCACGCAGCGAGGCGAGCGCGGCGGATCTTGCGGCGGCGGAACGGGTTCTCGCGCTGGCGCCGCAAGGCATGCTCTATGCGCGCGTGGATCTCGTCGACGGACCTGACGGCCGGCCGCGGCTGATCGAACTGGAAGCAATCGAGCCCTATCTTTTCCTCGCCTTCGCACCGGAAGGGGCGGGCTTTTTCGCCGACGCCTTGGCAGAGACCTTGGCCTGAGCGTCGGTCTTGTGGCGGTAGAGGCAGATTTCGTTTACCGGGCACTCAAGACATTTCGGCGTGCGGGCCACACAGACGTAGCGGCCGTGCAGGATCAGCCAGTGATGCGCGCCCTGCAGATACTGCGCCGGTGTGATCTTCATCAGCTGCCGCTCGACAGCGTCCGGCGTTTCGCCCGCCGCGAGCCCCGTGCGATTCGCAACGCGAAAGACGTGCGTGTCCACCGCGATCGTCGCCTCGCCGAATGCTTCCGCCAGCACCACGTTCGCGGTCTTGCGGCCCACGCCCGGCAAAGTCTCCAGCGCCGCGCGATCATGCGGCACCTCGCCGCCGTGCCGGTCGATGAGTTGCTGCGAGAGCGCGATGACGTTCTTGGCCTTGTTGCGCCACAGACCGACGGTCTTGATGTGCTTGGCGACGCCCGCCTCCCCCAGCGCCAGCATTTTCGCGGGCGTGTCGGCTATCTGGAACAGCGGCCCGGTGGCGCGGTTCACACCCTTGTCGGTCGCCTGCGCCGAAAGCACGACGGCGACGACCAGCGTGAAGGGATTCACATAGTCGAGTTCCGTGCGTGGTTCGGGGCGCGCTTCGGCAAGACGCGCATAAAGTTCGGCGGCCCGGGCGCGGGTCAACTTGCGTGGTCGTGTTATCGGCTGAGACGACACCTTGCTCCCCGCGGAAATCGCGCCATCCTTAGCCCATGACACCGCGCTGGGAAAACGTCGCTGCTCCGCCCGAGGATACGGGCGTCGCCTATATCGATGCGGTGCTGACACCCAATCGCTCGCTGACAAGCGGCGCTTTCATCAAGGTGCTCTGCGTCTTTTCGGCTATAAACGTGGTGATCGCCGGGTACTGGGCGTTTCACGGCGCCTGGCCGGTGCTCGGCTTTCTCCTGCTCGACGTGGCGCTCTTCAGCCTCGCCTTCTACATGAACTACCGCGCCGCGCGGGCCTTTGAGCGCGTGCGTGTCGGCGCGGACGTGGTGCACGTCACCCGGCAATCGGCGCAGGGTGTGGCTCGTCACTGGGTGGTAAGCCCGGTGTGGGCGCGTGTCGAGGATCGGGCCGATGCGGTGCGCATCGCCGCCGGCGATCGTGCGATGCTTGTGGGCGCCTTCCTGTCGCCGCCGGAGCGGGGCGAGCTCGCCGCCGCCCTGCGCGATGCGCTCGCGCGAGCGCGTCGCTAGAGGCCGAGCACATCCTGCATGGAATAGAGGCCGGGCTTCTGACCCGCCGCCCAGATCGCCGCGTGCACCGCGCCACGTGCAAACAGCGAGCGGTCCGCGGCCTGATGCGACAGTTTCAGCGTCTCTGTCTCGGTTCCGAAGATGACCTCATGCTCGCCGACGATGCCGCCCGCGCGTACCACCGCAAAGCCGATGCCGCCTTCGGGGCGCGATCCGGTTATTCCCTCGCGGAAGGGAAGGCGGATATCTGCCAGTGCATGGGCGCCGCGACCCTGTGCGGCGGCTTCGCCCAGCATGAGCGCGGTGCCGGATGGCGCATCGACCTTGCGACGGTGGTGCGCCTCGACGATTTCGATGTCCCAGTCAGGGCCCAAGCGCGCGGCAGCCTGACGCACGAGGCCCGCAAGCAAGTTCACGCCCAGGCTGAAGTTGCCGGACTGCACGATCGCGATCCGCCTGCTCGCCTCCGCGATCGCAGCCTCTGCGGAGGCGTTCATACCCGTGGTGCCGACGATGGCGGCCCGGACCTTTGTCGTTGCGAGCGCGGCGATGGCGGCGCGTGTGGCGTCGGGGGTCGAGAAGTCGATCCACACATCGGCATCGCGCGCTGCTTCGGCGGCGTCCGCAAGGACGGCGACGCCGGGCGCAATCTCTTTGCCGATGGCCTCGGAGCCGGGACGCTCACTGCCGCCACAGAGGACGACGTCGCTGCGCGGTTCGATCGCGCCGACGAGTGTGGCGCCCATGCGGCCGGCGGCGCCGGCAATAGCGATCCTGATGGTCATGATCGCGGTGGTAGCAGAGTGGCGTCAGCGGATGAACTCGCTTCGTCACCCGCGCTGTCGGCGCGATCGCGGGGGAATACGTAGCGCTGGAAGCCGATGAAGGCGCCTGCGGCCGTCGCAGAGAGGAGTGCATAGACCGCGTACTTCACCATCCCCTGGATCTGCTGCGCATCCACCAGGAGCGCTTTCGCAAAGGCGATGATCCCCAGCGCCGCCGCTGCGTAGCGCAGGGACGGCGCCTTCAGCCGCCACGACAGCGCCAGCACAGCTGCGCCTCCCGCCACGAAGGTCAGCGAATACGCGGGCTGTTCGAACCCGGAGGCTGTCGCGCGCGCCATGGCGTCGCCGTGGATTCCATGACGCACGGCGAGGATCGCCCACGCTACCGTCGCAACGATCGCGGCGGCGCCGGAAACCTGCGCCGCAATAGGGGAATCCATGCGCGATTTCAGGAATGAGTAGGCGGCAAAAAGCGCGCCTGGGATCGCGTAGGCGACGAGCATATTGTTGAAGAGGGGCGGGCCCTGCACCGTCACGGGCGCCATGCCCCACCATGGCGCGAGAAGCGCCAGTGAAGCGACGGCGGTGTGCAACAACGCGCCGGCGAACGCGACCCGTTCAGTCCAGTGCAGCAAAGGCCTGTCCTGCGCGCCGAACCGCCATGCGGCGAACAATGCAATCAGCAGCATGGCGCAGGTATATGCGCCGACTTCCCAGAGCGATGCATATGGAGCGGCGAGTACTCCGTTGTTCAGCAGATGCCTGATCTCGGCCCAGAGGAAGCAAGCCAGCAGCAGGATCAGCGTCGTCCGCAAGGTGACGGTGACGGGGGCAAGGTAACCGGCGGGCCCTGTCGCAAAGAGACGCGCCCCAATCCAGATGGACGCAATGGACATGATGAAGGTCGGCGCCAGCGTATTGATGAACGGCGTTGTCTCGATTGGCGGCGCATTCAGCAGCGCGATCGGAGACAGCAGCGCTAAGGTGGCGGCCGCCACGAAAATGGCGGCCATCCGTGTCGGGGGGAGGTTAAATCGCTTATCGAGCCAGCCGAGTGAAATGACCAGGATCGCGACGCCGGCGGCGAGGCGAACCTGATCGAGCGCAAAGAGCCCGGCCATGACGGCGCAGGCGACGGCGGCAAGCGCGAACGCGCCGGTCGCAAGCGGGGCCTTGGAGGCGCCGCCCGCCGCATGCGCAATTCGGTCCAGCGCGACGGCATTGAAAGCGGCAAGCGCCAGCGCCGCCAACCCCCAGCCCAACGGCTGTCCGACCGCGACGCCCAGGCGGGCATGCGCGACGAACAGTGTTGCGGCGGGAATGATTGCAGCGAGGAGCGCGCCTGCACCCGGTGACGGATTGCGCGCCATCATCGTCCAGCCGCCGATGCTCCCCGCAAACCCTAGCGCGCCAGCGGTTGTGGAATATGTCCCCGCGGCGCCGCTGGTCTCGATCTCAGGCCACAGCCCCAGCGCAGCAACGGCAAATCCGCCGACGAGGAGCGGGAGCCCCGCAAAGCCCGGTCGAAGGGCCGTTGCACCCGCAAGCAGAACCACCGCGGCGATCAACGCCAGTGCGGCCGTCCCGCCGAAGGTACGCGCGGCGAAAAACAGATACGTCAGTGTCGCGGCCGCCAGCACGATTGTCGTCGCGCCTATCCGCATGGGCTGGGATTGGGGCAGGGGCGCGCGCTCCACGTCGCGCGCGCTCTCCCAAGCGAAGGCCGCGCCGAGGATGATGATCGCCACGAGATAGCCAGAGGCAGCCGACACGCCAGAGGGCGAGAGCCAGCCAAATGACCACCACGCGGCCCAACCGATCGCCGCTGTGGCGCCCGCCCACCCTACGCCAAACCAGCTCTTGTGCCGCGAGAGCGCGAAGGCGCCGGCGCAGATGGCGAACGAATAGGCGAACAGGGCTGTCGCAGGCGTGTTTACAGACCCTAGCAGGGCGGGCGCGCTGAAGCCGCCTAAAATGCCGAGCCAGGCAGTCAGGCGACCGTGCCACAGCGACAGTGCAAAGGCAGCCAAGGACAGGGCGCCCATGAGACCAATCGCGGCAGGCGGCGGCAGCAGCGCGAGCCGCGTGAGGCCGACATAGGTGATGCCGTAGGCGCACACGAGTCCCGCCGCCGCGAGTATCTTTGGCGTGTGACGCGATTGCAGATCTCTTGGCGGATGAGTTTTCGCGCGCCGCCGCAGGACTTCCGAGCCGCCGAGCAGGCACGCGGCGATGACGTAGCCCAGTAGAAGTTGCGAGGCCTGATTGAAGAAGCCCTGATTGTACGCGTTGTTGAGGATCGCGATGATCGCCAACGCAATGCCAGCCCCGGCGCCCCAGGTCAGCCATCCTGTGACGTCGAGCGGCTTGGCAGGTTGGGGCGGCGTGGCGGCGACGATCGCTCTGCGCGGCGAGATCGCGCCCGGCACGGGGAATATGGGCTCAAGCGGCGGCGGACGCCGCGCCTCGGGACGCTCGAGCGCTTCGCCGTGCGCGGACGCTGCGCGTTGTGGGGACAGGGGCGGGGCGGGTTGTGCGGGGCCTTGTCCGGCTTGGAACTCAGGCAGTGGGCCGAAGCCCGCGAGCGCGGCTTCAAGAGCGTCAATGCGCGACTGCTGCTCGACCAGCGCCTTGCGGTAGCGTTGGCTGCGCAGAAAGGCGATGACGCCGAGAGCAAGCCCGCCGGTGTAAAGGCCGACCGCCACGAGGCCGAGAACGAGGTACTCCAAGACTTCCCCCGACGGGCGAGCGGCGACCGCGCCGACCGCGTGAAACCATCGTCAAGTCCGCAGGTTATGCCCCGTCACCGGTTGGGAGTCTCGCCTCCACCCTCGAAAAAACGCTTCATGATGTCGAAGAATCCGTGGGTTTGCGGATCAGTTTCGACGCCCGACTCAGACGCGAATTCCTGAAGCAGCTTTTTCTGCTTCGAGGTGAGATTCATCGGCGTTTCGACGAATATCTCAACGTGGAGATCCCCCCGGTCGTTGGCGCGACCCTGAAGGCGGGGCATGCCCTGGTGCTTGAGTCGGAACCGCCGGCCGGTCTGGGCGCCCGAGACGATGGTCAAGCTTTGCTTGCCGCCGTCGATGGTGGGCACTTCGATGTCGCCGCCGAGCGCGGCCTTCGTCATCGGCACCGGGATGCGGCAGAAGAGTTCCATGCCATCGCGCTCGAACAGGTTGTGCGAGCGGACGGAGAGGAAAAGATAAAGATCGCCGGGCGGGCCGCCGCGACCGCCAAGGTCGCCTTCTCCAGAGAGACGGATGCGCGTGCCGTCCTCGACGCCGGGCGGGATCTTCACAGAGAGCGTGCGCTCGCGCTTTACGCGGCCGCGTCCGCTGCACGCCTTGCATGGATTGCGAACCAGCGTGCCGCGTCCCCCGCAGGCGTGGCAGGTGCGCACGACGCGGAACATGCCTTGCGAAGCGCGAACCTGGCCAGAGCCGCCGCATGTGCCGCAGGTTTCAGGCTGCGTGCCTGGTTCGGCGCCGGCGCCTGTGCAGACCTCGCACGACATCTCACGTGGCACGACAATTTCTCGGTCGAGACCGGTGAACGCCTGCTCCAGCGTGATCTCTATGTCATAGCGCAGGTCGCCGCCGCGCTCGGGCCCGTTCGGCCGGCGTTGACCGCCGCCCTGACGCCCGCCGAAAAGATCGCCGAACGCGTCACCAAACACCTCGTTAAAGATGTCTGAGAAATCCTGATAGCCCGCGCCGCCTTGCGCGCCCTCAAATGCGGCTTTGCCGTAACGATCGAACTGGGCCCGCTTTTCGGGGTCCGAGAGCACGGCGTAGGCTTCGTTGATTTCCTTAAACTTCTCCTCGGCGGCCTTGTCGCCCGGATTTTGGTCCGGGTGATACTGCATGGCGAGCTTGCGGTACGCCGACTTGATCGTCGCCGCATCTGCGCCGCGTTGCACGCCAAGAGTTTCGTAATAGTCGCGCGAGGCCATCTGTCAGGTCCGCCAGAAAACGGCCCCGGCTTTGACCGGGGCCACACGCATCACGCGCTCTTCTTGTTCTGGCCGTCGACTTCCTCGAACTCGGCGTCGACGACGCCGGGGTCGTTCGGCGCGGAGCCGTCGTCATCGCCACCGTCCTTCTGTGCGGCGTACATGGCTTCGCCGATCTTCATCGACGCTTGCACGAGAGACTGCGTTTTCGCCGCGATATCGCTCATGTTGTCACCGGGCAGGGCGTCCTTGAGCGCCTGCACGGCCTGCTCGATTGCGGTCTTGTCGGCGGCGGAGACCTTGTCGCCGTTCTCCGTGAGCTGGCGCTCCACGTTGTGGATCGTCGCCTCGGCGGAGTTCTTGGCTTCGACGAGCTCCCGGCGCGCCTTGTCTTCGCCGGCGTGCTCCTCGGCTTCCTTGACCATCTTCTGAATGTCGGCCTCCGAGAGCCCGCCTGAGGGCTGGATCCGCATCGATTGTTCCTTGTTCGTGGCCTTGTCCTTGGCCGACACGGAAACGATGCCGTTGGCGTCGATGTCGAAGGTGACTTCGATCTGCGGCATGCCGCGCGGGGCGCTCGGAATGCCGACAAGGTCGAACTGGCCGAGCGGACGGTTGTCCGACGCCATTTCACGCTCGCCCTGGAAGACGCGGATGGTCACCGCCTGTTGGTTGTCCTCGGCGGTGGAGAACACCTGGCTCTTCTTGGTCGGGATCGTAGTGTTGCGGTCGATCAGGCGCGTGAACACGCCGCCGAGCGTCTCGATGCCCAGTGAAAGGGGCGTGACGTCGAGCAACACGACGTTCTTCACGTCGCCTTGCAGAACGCCCGCCTGAATGCCCGCGCCGATGGCGACGACTTCGTCCGGATTCACGCCCTTGTGCGGCTCACGCCCGAAGAACTCTTTCACCACCTGCTGCACGCGCGGCATGCGCGTCATGCCGCCGACGAGAACGACTTCCTGTATCTGGCCCGCGGAGATGCCGGCGTCCTTCAGAGCGGCCTTGCACGGCTCCAGCGTGCGCTGGACGAGGTCTTCCACGAGCGCTTCGTACTTCGCGCGGGTCAACTTCATGTTGAGGTGAAGCGGCTGGCGCGTGTTCACGTCCATCGTGATGAACGGCTCGTTGAGCGTGTACTCGCTCGTCGAGGAAAGCTCCTTCTTGGCCTCTTCGGCCTTCGAACGCAGACGCTGCAGCGCAAGCGGGTCGAGGCGCAGGTCGATGCCGTGCTGCTTTTTGAACTCGTCGGCGATGTAAGTGACGATGCGGCTGTCGAAGTCTTCTCCGCCAAGGAACGTGTCGCCGTTCGTGGAGCGCACTTCGAACACGCCGTCGCCGATCTCAAGTACCGAGACGTCGAACGTGCCGCCGCCAAGGTCATAGACTGCGATGGTCTTGTTGGCTTCAGACTTGTCGAGGCCGTAGGCGAGCGCCGCCGCCGTCGGCTCGTTGATGATGCGCAGCACTTCAAGGCCCGCGATGCGGCCGGCGTCCTTGGTCGCCTGGCGCTGGGCGTCGTTGAAGTACGCGGGAACGGTGATGACGGCCTTTTCGACCTTCTCACCGAGATAGGCTTCCGCCGTCTCTTTCATCTTCTGCAGGATGAAGGCGGAGATTTCCGCCGGGGCGTAAGCCTTGTCGCGGCCCTGGACATAGGCGTCGCCGTTCGGCGCTTTCACGATCTTATACGGTACGAGACCCATGTCCTTCTTGGTCACGGGATCATCGAAGGTGCGCCCAATGAGGCGCTTGATCGCGGAAAAAGTGAATTCGGGGTTGGTGATCGCCTGACGGCGGGCCGGCATGCCGATGAGGCGCTCGCCCGATTCCGTGAAGGCCACCACCGACGGGGTCGTCAGCGCGCCTTCCGCGTTCACGATGACCTTGGGCTGGCCGCCTTCCATGATGGCGACACAGGAATTTGTCGTGCCCAGGTCGATACCGATGACCTTGCTCATGTTCTTAAGCCCTCTTTCTCGTCTCTCGGCGACGTGGCCTTCGCGAACCAGCCTGAAACTCAGCGCCAGTCCAGCCCGAAGCGGGCGCCACGTCCCAATTGGATGGATGGACCGCCCCCGGGAGGTCCCGGCGGAGTGTTAGCGCTCATATGGGAGGCCCCATACCGCTCACAAGATGAAATCACCCACGTCGCATGCGCTTTTTCGGCCCAGCCGGGAAGGGACCGCCGATTGCTTTGTCGGAGAACGAACATTCGGCGAACAATCAAGTTGCTAGCCTCTCACCGCCGATCTATGCCGACGCCATGAGCGGACCAGCAGGCTTGCGCCTTCTTCCGGGATACTTCGGCGTCGAGGCGCAGCGCGCCCTGGTCGAGACGGTGATGGCGGCGCAGGTCGTCGCGCCACTCTGCACGCCGCGACTTCCGCGCACCGGGGCGGCCATGAGCGTGATGCAGACCAATCTCGGGCCGCTCGGCTGGGTGACGGATCAAGCACTGGGCTATCGATACCAAGCCACACATCCGGAAACGAGCGCACCGTGGCCGCCGATTCCGCAAATGCTCCTCGATCTCTGGGATGAGGTTTCCGGATACGCTGCGCCACCTGAGGCCTGCCTGATCAATCTTTACCGCCGGGGCGCACGAATGGGTCTGCATCAGGACGCCGACGAGGATGCGCAGGATGCGCCGGTCGTGTCGGTCTCTCTAGGCGATATCGCGCTGTTTCGTGTGGGTGGCCCCCGGCGCGGAGACCCCACGCGATCTTTCAAGCTGACATCGGGCGATGTGATCGTGTTGGGTGGAGAAGCGCGGCGGTGCTTTCACGGGGTTGATCGCGTGATGCCGGAGACCTCCCGTTTGATACCGGGCGGTGGCCGCATCAACCTCACGCTGCGCCGTGTGACCGTGTTTCTGCGGAGCAACGAAATGGAAACGCGACGCGCGCTTTTCAACGCGTAGCGCGACGACCATTTTGGCGTTAGAGTTCGCGTGACGGCCGGCGCTAGCGATCGTTTTCAACATCACCTGATTGACCCATCCCTCAGCGGGGCAGGGCGCGCATGTGGCATGCGATCCAGGGGCAAAGCCTTTTCATTTTAGGAGCTTTCACATGCGCTACCGCAAGCTCGGCCGCACCGGCCTTGTCGTCTCCGAAATGTGCCTTGGCACGATGACATTCGGCGGCGACGGATTCTGGAAGGCGATCGGCGCGCAGGATCAGACCGAGGTAAACGGTCTTGTGAAAGGCGCGTTCGATGCGGGCGTGAATTTCTTCGACACGGCGGACGTCTATTCCAACGGCCTCTCGGAAGTCATGCTGGGTCAGGCCATCCGCGACACCGGGTTGCGTCGCGACGAAGTTGTGGTGGCGACGAAGGGGCATGGTCGCCTGAGCGAAATCGTCCCGGAAAGCGCTACGCCTGCTCAGCTTGCCGAGGCCAAGCGTCGCCAAACAGCCATGAACATCAATGGCCAGTCCCGCAAGCACCTTTTCAACGCCATCGACGACAGCCTGAAGCGCCTGAAGCTCGATTACGTCGATCTCTACCAGATCCACGGCTTCGATCCGTTGACGCCGATGGACGAAGTGCTCGATGCGCTGAACGATATCGTGAAATCTGGCCGGGCGCGCTACATCGGCTTGTGCAATCTCGCCGCCTGGCAGATCGCGCTGGCGCTCGGCATCTCCGAACGCAAGGGTTATGCGAGGTTCGCCTCCGCACAGATGTACTACTCGATGGCCGGTCGCGATATCGAGCGGGAGGTGGCTCCGCTCGCGCTTGCCGAACGGCTGGCGATCCTGCCGTGGAGTCCGCTCGCGGGCGGGTTCATGTCCGGCAAGTTCCAGCGCGAGGGCGGCGGACCGAACGACGCCCGACGTGCAGCATTCGACTTTCCGCCGGTGAACAAGGAGCGCGGGTTCGACATCATCGACGTCATTCGTCCGATCGCCGAGCGTCACGGCGCCTCGGTGGCGCGCGTCGCGCTGGCGTGGCTGCTCACCCGACCGTTTGTGACCAGCGTGATCATCGGCGCGAAGACTCAAGACCAGCTCGCCGACAACATCGCGGCCACGGAGGTGAAGCTGTCGACCGAGGAGATCGCCGAACTCGATCAGATATCCGCTCTGCCGAGTGAGTATCCGGGCTGGATGATGGACCGCATGGGCGCCGATCGCGCCGGCCAGATTAGCTGAAGCAAGCCCCAATGCGGCCAAGGTGATCCCGTTCTCTCTCGGAAGGATGGAGATCACCGATGGCGCGCTGTGTATTCGCGGCTCTGCTGACAATAGGTTTGATGGGCGGCCTGATTGGAGCCGTTTCGGCGAAGGAGTCGCCGGCCGCGCGCAGCAATCCGCAGATCGATTACAAGGGATTTGCGGACCTCACGGCCGATCTCGAAGGCTAACGCGCGAATCGACGCGTCGATCTCGCCCGCTTCAAGGTCATGGCCGGGCAGGGCGAGACGTTGATCCTCGACGCCCGCTCCGCGCGGGCCTTCGCGGAAGGCCACATCGCCGGCGCGATCAATCTGCCGTTCACGGAGTTCACCGAGGAGACCCTCGCCGCCGCCATCGGGCCGGACCGCAACCGGCGCATTCTGATCTACTGCAACAACAACTTCTCGAACGACGCGCAGCCCGTGCCGATGAAAGCGGTGCGTCTCGCGCTCAACATTCCCACGTTCATCAATCTGTACGGCTACGGCTATCGCAACATCTACGAACTGGCCGACATCGTCGACTTCAACGACCCGGCTGTCGGCTGGACAAGGAGCGGGAAGGGCGGCTAGGCGCTTGACCGATGGGCGCGGCGCGCGCGACTAGGCGCCATGTCGCCAACCCTTTCTGCGCTTTGCGTCGTCCACAACGGCGAGGCCGATCTGACCGAGTGCCTCGCGTCGGTGGCGTTTGCGGACGAGATCGTCGTCGTGCTCGATCGCTGCACAGATGGGTCGAAGGCGATCGCCGAGGCTGCGGGCGCTAAGATCATTGAGGGCGCCTGGCCGATCGAGGGACCGCGCCGCAATGCGGGCCTTGCGGCATGCACGTCGGACTACACGCTCGAGATCGATGCGGATGAACGCGTGCCGTCGGCGCTGGCGCTCGAAATCAGCGCGGCGCTCGAAGGTAAGCCGGAGGGCGGGGTCTTCATTCCCTTCGACAACCGCATCGGCGGCAAGCCGATCCGCCATGGCTGGGGCGCCTATAACGGCGTGGGCGGCAAGCGCTGCCTCTTCCCGAGTCACACCAAGTCCTGGGGCCACGAGCGTCTCCATCCGCCGGTGAAGCAGTCGCCCGAAGTGATGAAGCTGCAGTCTCAGATGATCCATCATGTCTATCGGGACCTGCCGCACATGTACGCGCGGCTCCTGCGGTACGCGCAGCTTGCGGCAGAGGACATGGTGGATCGCGACACAATTCCGCATCCGACCAAGACGATCCGTCGTTTTTTCTCGCGGTTTTGGAAGTCATACGTCTCGCGACAGGGGCGCAAGGAAGGCTTCTACGGCGTGGCCCTGGCGCTGTATTCAGCGCTCTATCCAGCGCTTTCGCATCTCATGGCGCTGGAAATTCGCGCCCGCCGGCGCAGTTAACAGCCTAGCGCTCTATCCGCTTGCGCGGCGTGTCGCCCGGGTCGGTGACGGCAGGTGCGGAGAGATCGGCGGTGGCGACCGCAGGCGCCAGTTGCGCAACTTCGCGCGTCCGCGCTTCCTCAAACCAGGCCGTGCCCATCAGCGCCATCGCGCAGAAAACAACGGTGAGAATGCTCGGCAACGGCCGACGCGTCGCGTGCTGCGGCATCTCCGGTTCGTCGTAGTGATAGTCGATCGTCGTCGCCGCATGGAAAGAGGCGCGGTCGAATTCTCGGTGCTGACGATAGCCGTTATCGTTGGGAGAAACCGCCACATGCTGGTCCACCGCCGAAAGGAGGGAATTGCCGCTGTGGTCGTAGCCGTAGCGATCCAGTTCGTTGTGCGCAGTAGTCACAAAATGCGGCTCGTAGGACGGCTGAACGTAACCGTGTCGCCGCGCGCGCCAGTCGCTCCCCGAGTGGTGGGGCGCTTCGTACGACTGCCCATAAGGCTGACCGTATTGGGGATCGTAGCTGATGCGCGGCGGCTCGCGTCCGCTGAAGGGATCTTGCAGCTGCGCGCGATGCGAGGGCGGCTCAAACTCTGGACGGCCCGGCAGGCCGGCGAGGCGCTGGGCGTGGTAGGCGATGGCCTGGACGACGCGGTCATCCTCTGCGCCATCCCACGACGACAGGTCATGCAGAGCCACGCCGGCGAGGCGGTCGGGCAGGCGACAGAGATTGACAAAAACGGGGATCAGCTTGCCGTAGTCCATGGCCCGCTGGGCCGTACCCATAACGAGATCGGAGCGCGCGGCGCCGGGCGAAAGCAGCACGATCACCGCGCCATAGCCCTGAAAATCCTCAAAGACGGAGGCCGATCGGCAGACCGAAAAACCGTACCGCTCCAAGGCGCCCGCGAGCTGGTCCGCCTTGTAGGCGTCCTCCCGCATGCAAACGAGCGATATGTCGGCCATTGACCGCTACTCCCCTTGACTGTGGATTTCTAACACGGGTTCCGTGGCCGCGCGAGGCCTCGCGGCGTTTCGAATACGCAAGAAACACAAGGGCCGTTCCGGTCTCGTGCGTCAGGCGCCTGGGCGCTGAAAGGCGCATGACGATGGCGAGAATTTCGCGACCTTGGGACGCATTTCGTCAGCGCCGGGGAGGGGCCACGGATGCGCCGTGCTCCGCATGATCCGCCTTCGCCGCCCCGGTTCTCGCCATTGGGTGCTGCATCTCCTGATGCTCTGCGCCCTCGCGGCCGTGATCACCCGCGCCCTCGTGCCGACTGGCTACATGGCCGTGGCCGATGGCGATCGGATTTCGGTCACGCTCTGCGGTTCGGGGCAGGCCTCGATGCTGGATCTCGGCGGAGACGAAGAGCCGGCGCAGACCGGCGGGGAGGGCGTCTGCGCCTTCGCCGCTGCGACCGTCGCTGGGCCGGCGCCGATCATGTCAGCCTCGATCGCCGCGCCGTTTTCGTCAATCGTAAGTCCGAGAACGAACTTCCCCAAGGCGGTGAACATTGGTCTCGGCCTGGCGGCGCCGCCGCCGCCGTCGCACGCCCCGCCCGTCCTTGTCTGACCACCGCTGAACCGTCGCCCCGCGAGGGCGGCGACACACGGCGCGCGCCTCGCTGCGGCGGGCGCGCCAGACATCAGGACCTCAACATGCGCAGTCAATGGACGATAGCCGCCGCTTTTGGCGCGCTCATGATCGCTTCCAGCCCAGCGACGGCCTTGGCCGAAACAGACGAACGCAACACCGCCGACACGATCATCGTCACAGCCGCCCGCGACCCAGAGGATCCGCCCGTCGTCGCCGACGCGCGACAACGCCTGTCGGAAACGCCCGGCGCTGTCGCCGTGGTTTCAAGCGAAGCGTACGCCAACCGCTACGCCTTGGGCATCACCGATACGCTTCGCGACGTGCCAGGCGTTTATGCGCAGAAGAGGTGGGGCGAAGACGCGCGACTTTCCATTCGCGGATCGGGAATTGGAAACTCCGCGCACAATCGCGGCACGCTGATCGCGCAGGACGGCATTCCTTTCAACGAAGCGGACGGGACGGGGGATTTCCAGCTCATTGATCCGCTGATCGCCCGCTACACGGAAGTCTACAAGGGCGGCAACGCGCTCCGGTTTGGCGGTGCGCTGCTCGGCGGTGCGGTCAATCTCGTCACACCGACAGGGCACACCGCGCCTGCGGACGTGACTTTGCGCATTGACGGCGGCTCCTTCGATACCTTTCGCGGGCATGCCGAGGTCGGCAAGGTGTATGGAGCTTGGGACCTGTTCGCGGCCGCAACAGCCATCTCCGCGAACGGTTGGCGCGACCAGAGCGATCAGACCGCGCAGCACCTCTCGATGAGCATCGGCCGCAGCTTCGGCGAGGAGCGCGACGTGCGCTTCATCCTGAAGGTCGGCAACGTAGAGCAGGAGATACCGGGCTCGCTGACGCTCGCGCAGGCGCTCAGCGCGCCAATGAGGGCGGCGGCCGCCAACGTCGCCAGCGACTACGCCCGTGACATGCGCAGCCTGCGCGGGGCGGTGCAGACTCACTGGCGTGTGACGCCCTCAACGACCGTCGACGGCGGCGTTTACGCGACGTGGAAGGACCTGCACCATCCGATCTTCCAGGTCATCGACCAGGAAAGCCGCAACTGGGGGGCATTCGCGCGCTTCGATACGGAAACGGAGATCGCGGGCCGCAAGACAGACGTCTTCTACGGCATGTCCTACCGCTCCGGCGACAATGACGCGCTGCAATGGGTGAATGTCAGGGGGTCTCGCGGCGCCAAGACTGCGCAGTCCCGGCAGAACGCCGTCGGTGCGGAATTGTTCGCCGAAGGGCGCGTCTTTGTCGTCGACAGTATCGCGCTGATCGCGGGCGGATCTTACGGATACGCCGAACGGGACTCCGTGAATCTGTTTGCGCCCGCACGCAGCGCCAGCAAATCCTACGACTGGTTCGCGCCGCGCGTGGGTCTACTCTGGCAGGGGCAGGGCGGCGAGCAGGTGTTCGCGAACATCACGCGTTCCGTCGAGCCGCCGAACTTCTCGTCCCTTGCGCAGGCCGGCGTGAGCACCGGCTTCATTCCGCTCAATCCGCAGGAAGCGTGGACGGCCGAAGTTGGTACGCGCGGGCGGCGCGGCGCCTTTACCTGGGATGTGGCGGTCTATCGCTCCGAATTGCAGGGTGAGTTGCTGAATTTCATCGTCAGTCCCTTGATCCCGGCGGCGACCTTCAACGCAGGCGACACTGTCCATCAGGGAGTCGAAGCAGGCCTCGACTGGCGCCTCAGTGAGAATCTGCGGCTGCGCCAGACCTACACCTACTCGGACTTTGAGTTCGAAGGCGATCCCGTCTACGGCAACAACGATCTGCCGGTCGTCCCGGCGCTCGTGTACCGGGCGGAACTGAAGTATCACAGCCCGCAGGGCTGGTTCGTCGCGCCTTCTGTCGAGTGGTCTGCCAAGGATGCGTGGGTGGACTACGCGAACACGCTGAAGTCGCCATCCTATGCGGTGGCTTCGCTTGGCGCGGGCTGGGCGGCGGCGAAGGGCGTCACTTTCTTCCTCGATGCGCGCAATCTGACCGACGAACGTTACGTCTCGAACTTCGGTGCGGTGACCAATGCGCGCATCGCACCCACGGCCGTCTTCTGGCCGGGGGAGGGGCGAGCGTTTTTCGCGGGGTTGCGTCTTGCGATCGGGGAGCGGCAATGAACGCGCGTGCAATCCACCGAAGCCTCGCGTGGGTTGCGGGTCTGGTGGCGGTCTTCTGGGCCGCCACCGGTTTCCTGCATCCGATCATGAGCTCGAGCGCGCCGCGTCCGGCGGTGCAGGCGCCGCCGCCTGCTACGGCGCCTCTAGCCGGTGTCAGGACGCCCACGGGACTTCCCGCCGCAGCGCGTCTGCTGCGCCTGGTGGAGTTTGAGACGCGCCCTTACTGGCAGGCTGTCGAGTCGAACGGCGAGATCAGGGCGGCCGATGCGGTAACGGGCGCGGCTGCACCTGATCTTCCGGCGCAACGCGCGATTGCGCTGGCGAGGTACTATGCGGGGCTGGGCGTCGACGTTGCCGCCACCGCCGTCAGGATCGACCGGCTTTCCTCGCAGTATCCGCCGGTGAACAAGCTGCTACCCGTGTGGGAGGTGCGCTTCGCGACGCAAGACGGTCTGGCGCTGTACGTTGAGCCGGGCGCTGATCGTCTCGCCATGACCACCAACGACCAGCGTCGCGTGCTGCTCGCACTGTTCCAGAATATCCACACGATGAAATTCCTTGAGGGCATCGAGCCCCTGCGTCTGGCCGTGATTACCGCACTTGTCGGATCGGTGCTTGTGACGACCTTGTTCGGGATCGTTATGCTCGTCGGCGCGCGCGGCAGGGGTATGCGCCTGTGGCATCGCACGATAGGCTGGATCGCCGCGCCGGTGGCGCTCGCCTTCGCGATCTCCGGCCTGTTCCACCTCTTCGCCACGGCGTCCCTTAGTCAGATGGCCGCGCCGACGGCTACGGCGTTCAATGTCTCTCGCGTCGCCGCCATGCCGCGTCTTGAGGGTGTTATTCGGGCGGATGTGAGTATCGGCGCAGATAGCAATGGTTCGCCGCTCTGGCGGGTCCTACCGGAAGGCGCCTCGTCGGCGATCTACTTCGACTTAGAGGGACGCGCGCTAGCGATCGATGATGCAACACGCGCGCGAAGGCTCGCACGCGCGCCTGACGACGCACCCGTCGTCGACGTCACGGGGTTCGGCGCCGATTACGGCTTCATCAACAAGCGTCTGCCGGTCGTACGTGTCGGCGAGGGCGCCGGCGCGATGTTTGTCGATCTGCGCGAAGGCCTGGTCGCGGCCAGCGCCGCATCGGGCGTGCGCGCTTACGAAGAGTGGTTCTTCGATACCATCCACAAGTGGGAGCCGGTGGCGGATGCGATCGGCCGCCGCAACCGGGACTATCTGACGATGGCCGCTGTTGCGCTCATCGCCGTCATGGCGTCATTCGGCCTGGGATTGGCCGTGAGCCGCCGCAAGAGAGGAGAAGTGCGATGAAGAAGTGGATTCTGGTGGTTGCGACGATGGCCGCCGCATGCGGTCCAGCCGCGCAGAAGGCGCCGCAAGCGCCGGCCGCCGAGATGTCGGAGAGGGTCGCCGTTGTCGGGCTTTCGATCACCGAGGCGACGGCGAAGCCGCCCGTCGAAGGGCAGACCACAGGCGTCGGCTACTTCACGATCCGCAATACTGGCGACACCGCCGACAAGCTCATCGCGGCGTCGTCACCGGCGACGAGCTCCATCGAACTTCACACGCATCGCGAAGTCGATGGGATGAAGCGGATGGAGAAGGTCGATGGCGTCGATGCGCCGGCGGGCGCCGTCATCGTGTTCCAGCCGGGCGGTCTGCACCTGATGATGTTCGGCTTCGCGCCGACCGGCGAAGAGATTCCGGTGACGCTGACGTTCGAGAAGGCAGGGGAAGTCTTGGCGCCCTTCAAGATCGTGGCCCGCTCCGCCGGTCAGGGCGAGACGGGCAAAGGCATGCCTCAGGAACATGCGCATTAGAGCATATCCGAAACCAGTTATCGGCGGGAGAGCGCCGACTGTGCGGCCCCTTGGCGAAAGCCTCGGGGCCGCGATTCGTTCGTGCTTAGCGGACCGCTTCGCGCATCGTCGCCGACTGGCGGAACGCCAGCTTTTTCGACGCCTTGATCTTCACCGGCTCGCCCGTCGCCGGGTTGCGGCCCATGCGCGCCTTGCGGGCGCGGATCATGATCATGCCGATGTCGCCGATTTTCACCTTCACGCCCTTCAGGACGTGGGCCTTCACGACGTCGAGGTAGCTCTCGATGAAACGCTTGGCTTCCGAGCGG
>Ga0247843_1004506_pt1 | contig 20729 bp, 17 predicted proteins | sample LaCruzMarch2017__FD_192420 | JGI IMG/M metagenome (GOLD analysis project Ga0247843, IMG submission 192420) | Freshwater microbial communities from meromictic Lake La Cruz, Castile-La Mancha, Spain - LaCruzMarch2017_8m | ecosystem: Environmental > Aquatic > Freshwater > Lake | place: Spain...
TTTCGCCGGAGCGTATTGGCTTGGCGCGGATTTATTCAAAGCGCGACCGGGCGCGGTTGGCTTGGATATTGCGGGCAAAGCGTGTCGGATTTAGCCTCGCCGAAATCCGCGAAATGATCGATTTGTATGACCTTAACGACGGCCGCAATATTCAGCGCCGCGTGACTATTGAAAAATGCCGCGACCGCGTCAATTTGTTGAAGGCCCAGCGCCACGATATTGAAAGCGCGATTAACGAGTTGACCGAATTTGTTTCAACGGTGGAAAAGGTCGAGGCGGCGGAAAAATCTGCTGCGGCCTAAGCCCACTCCACTGCTATCTGAAGGACCTAAAATGCCAAGCTATACCGCCCCTGTTCGCGATACGCAGTTTATCCTCAACGAAGTTTTGGGTGTTGAGCGCTACGCCAATCTGCCAGGGTTTGAAAACGCCAGCGCTGACATGATCGATGCGATCCTGACCGAAGGCGCAAAGTTTGTGGAAAACGTGCTTTTCCCTTTGAACCAAGTCGGCGACTTGCAGGGCTGCACCCGTCATGAGGATGGCAGCGTGACTACCCCTGATGGGTTCAAGGAAGCCTATAAGTTGTATTGCGAAGGCGGTTGGGGCACATTGTCTGGCCCATTGGAGTTTGGCGGGCAGGGCATGCCACACATCGTCTCCATGGCCTTTGAGGAGCTGATATCGAGTTCCAATATGGCGTTTGGTATGTACCCCGGTCTGACGCAGGGCGCGGTATCCTCGATTTTGGTCAAGGGTAGTGAGGAGCAGAAGGCCAAATATGTCCCGAACATGATTTCGGGCAAATGGACCGGGACAATGAACCTGACTGAGCCGCATTGTGGAACAGACCTTGGCCTTATTCGGACCAAGGCAGAACCCAATGGAGACGGCAGCTTTGCTATTTCCGGGACCAAGATATTCATCTCGTCGGGTGAGCATGATCTGACCGAGAATATCATTCATTTGGTGCTCGCAAAAACAGTCGGTGCACCGGACAGCGTGAAAGGCATATCGCTGTTCATCGTGCCGAAATTCCATGTGCATGACGACGGATCGCTTGGCGCACGCAATGCGGTATCATGTGGTTCGATTGAACATAAAATGGGTATTCACGGCAACGCCACCTGCGTCATGAATTATGATGGTGCCACCGGCTATTTGGTAGGCGAAGAGCATAAGGGCCTTGCGGCCATGTTTATCATGATGAACATCGCGCGGCTTGGCGTTGGGCAGCAGGGTTTGGGCATTGCAGAAGTCGCCTACCAAAATGCAGTTCATTATGCGCAAGATCGCCGTCAGGGCCGCGCGTTGACCGGGCCGCAAGATATGGACCAAAAGGCGGATACACTGTTTGTGCATCCGGACGTTCGCCGTATGCTGATGGATGCAAAGTCGTTTACCGAGGGCATGCGTGCCTTGTGCCTTTGGGGCGCGTTGCAGGCCGATTTGCTGCATCATGCGCAAACCGAAGAAGAGCGGCAGATGGCCGATGATCTTTTGTCTTTGCTGACTCCCGTCATCAAGGGTTATGGTACCGACAAGGGGTATGAAGTCGCAACCAATGCGCAGCAGGTATATGGCGGCCATGGCTACATCGCCGAATGGGGCATGGAGCAATATGTGCGTGATGCCCGCATCGCGATGATTTACGAAGGCACGAATGGTGTTCAGGCCATGGATCTCGTTGGCCGGAAACTCGCGCAAAATGGTGGTCGGGCAATTCAGGCGCTTTTCAAGATTGTGGATGAGGAATGCGCTGCTGCGAAGGATGGACCGCTGGCGGATTTGGCCGGTCGTCTTGAAAAGGCCAATGGCGATTTGAAGGCGTCAACGATGTGGTTCATGCAAAATGGCATGGCAAACCCGAACAATATCGGCGCGGGCGCGCATCATTATATGCACATCATGGGCATAGTTGCGCTTGGTCTGCAATGGCTACGTATGGCGCAAAGCGCACATAAGGCATTGGATGCAGGCACAGGAAATGCGTCATTTTACGAAACCAAGCTGGTGACGGCGCGTTATTTTGCGGAGCGTCACATGCCAGATTGTGGCGCGCTGCGTCGTAAGATTGAAGCGGGCAGCGAAGCGATCATGGCGCTTACACCGGAAATGTTCGCAGCGGCGTAAACACCTACTGCACCGTCAGAAAATTAGGGTCAGGACGAATTAAATGCCGGGAACATGTTTCCCGGCATTTTTGGTTTACTCGACCGGTAAGAAATCCGGGACCGATAGATAGCGTTCACCGGTATCATAGTTGAAACCAAGCACACGGCTTCCGGCAGGTAGTTCGGGCAGTTTCTGCGCAATCGCGGCAAGGGTTGCACCTGATGATATACCCACCAACATGCCCTCTTCGCGTGCGGCGCGGCGCGCGGTTTCTTTGGCGTCTTCGGGATCAACCTGAATGACGCCGTCGAGCAACGCCGTGTGTAAATTGGCGGGAATGAAGCCAGCGCCAATCCCTTGTATCGCGTGTGGACCCGGTTGGCCGCCGCTGATGACAGGCGACAGCGTTGGTTCAACCGCAAACACTTTCAGATTTGGCCACGCCTTTTTCAGAACCTCGGCGCAACCTGTTATATGCCCACCTGTGCCGACGCCGGTAATCATCACGTCAATCGGGGTGTCGGCAAAATCTTCTAATATCTCCAGCGCCGTTGTGCGCACATGGACGTCAATGTTGGCGGGGTTTTCAAACTGCTGTGGCATCCATGAATTTGTGGTTTGTGATACCAGTTCAAGCGCGCGTTCAATTGCGCCCTTCATGCCCTTTTCACGCGAGGTGAGATCAAACGATGCGCCATAGGCCAGCATCAAGCGGCGACGCTCCAGCGACATGGATTCGGGCATGACGAGAATGAGCTTATAGCCCTTGACCGCTGCTACCATGGCAAGACCAACGCCGGTGTTGCCGGAGGTCGGTTCAATGATTGTGCCGCCGGGTTTAAGCGTCCCGTCTTTTTCGGCTGCTTCTATCATGGCCAAGCCAATGCGGTCCTTAATCGATCCACCGGGGTTCGACCGTTCCGATTTAATCCAGACTTCTGCATTCGGGAACATCCGTCCCATGCGAATATGCGGACTGTTACCAATGGTTTCGAGGATCGATTGTGCTTTCATGGACTTTTTCCTCTATATTGTGGTTCGAATGTGCGGGCGTTTTTAAGCTCGGGGAATAAACCTGCCCAAATTGCTGTAACGAATATGGCACCAACGCCACCAAATACAACTGCGCCGACGGGACCAAGCAATGCTGCGGCCACACCGGATTGTAATTCGCCCAATTCGTTGGACGCGGAAATGGCAAGGCCGGACACCGAACTCACACGTCCGCGCATTTTGTCCGGTGTGTTGAGTTGCACAAGGGATGAGCGCACATAAACGGAAAGCATGTCCGATGCGCCAAGCACGACCAGCATGACCAACGCCACGGCCATGCCAGCGCCCATATCAAGGAAACCAATGCGCGCATCTGAGAAGACTCGCGCTCCTATTTCATGGCTCAGGCCAAAACCAATGGTCGCAATCCCGAATATGACCACAGCCCAAAGCATTTTTGCGCCAACATTATGGCGCAACGGCCGGAAGGTGAGCATCAGTGCCACCACTGACGCGCCCACAGCCGGTGCCGCACGCAATTGCCCAAGCCCATCTGGTCCCACCATCAATATGTCGCGTGCATAGACGGGAAGCATGGCCGTTGCGCCCGCCAGCAACACCGCAAACAGGTCAAGCGTTATGGCACCCAATAAGAATCGTTCCGACCAAGTATAGCGGACGCCATCGATCATTTGGCGGATGGGGTGAATTTTCTTTTCCATCGGCGGCGGGTAGACTGGTCCAACGAAGCTGAGGCTGATGGTCGCCATCAACATGAGGCAAGCCGAGGCAAAATAGGGCAGTGACGGATGTGCGGCGAACATCAAGCCGCCGGCCGCAGGGCCGATCACGGAACCGATTTGCCAAGCAATAGAGCTTAAGGCAATCGCGCGCGGCAATGATGCGGGCGGCACGATATTGGGTCCAATCGCCGACATGGACGGCCCGACAAAAACGCGTGCGACGCCGTGCAATGCTGCAAACAGGAAAAGGAGTGGAAGGGTTAGTCCGTCAATGAAGGTGAACCAACCCAAAGCAAGCGCGACCAGCATATCAATGCTATTGGCGAGCCGCGCCACAGTCCGCCGTTCCCAACGATCTGCAGCCCAGCCAGCCACTGGCGTTAGCAGCGCCAGCGGAACGAACTGCACCAGCCCAAGTAGGCCAAGTTGCAAGGATGCCTCGCGAATGGACATGCCATAATCGCTGCGGGCGATGTCATAGGCCTGATAACCGATAACAACGACCATCCCCATCGTCGCAAGCACCGCCATAAACCGCGCCATCCAGTAAAAGCGGAAGTCAGCAATTTTAAGCGGATGAATTTCAGGGGTAATATCAGCCATGCCCTGAGCGCCTATCGGCTTATGTTTCTAAGTGCAATGCGCACAATTTCACCAGCCCCATCATGAGGTCCCGACCGTAGCAGCTCAGCCTAGACTTACAAAGCTGTCCATCACGCGTTTGCGGCCAGCTTGTTCAAAATCGATCTCAAGCTTGTTGCCCTCAATCAACGCAATCGCGCCATAGCCGAATTTTTCGTGGAACACGCGAAGGCCAATGCTGAGGTCGCTTCGGCCCTTATTTCCCAGGCTGACGGCGCTGCGCGTGTTTTCGGCTATACGTTGCGGGCGGGGGTTGAAACCGCCCGAGGTGGCGGCGCGTTGCCAGCCTGGGCCACGCGCATTGCTTCGCCCCTGGTTGGCGGCGGCCAGATGCGCGAATGGGTCGGATTGTTCGCTCCAGTTCGCGCGCCACAAGGATGCACCGCCCGTCATCGTCTGTTCTGCTTCGATATGGTCGAGCGGCAATTCTTCAATGAAACGGCTAGGGATGCTGCTGGTCCACTGGCCATAAATCCGGCGATTTGCGGCATGGATGATGGTGCATTTGCGCTTGGCGCGGGTGATCGCGACATACGCCAAGCGGCGTTCTTCTTCCAACGAAGCAAGGCCACCTTCATCAAGCGCGCGTTGCGATGGGAAAATGCCTTCTTCCCATCCCACCAGAAAGACATTGTCATATTCAAGGCCCTTGGCGGCATGGATAGTCATGATGGTGACACTGGCGCCTGTGTCGCCGCGATCATTGTCCATGACGAGGCTGACATGCTCCAAAAAGTCGCCCAAAGTTTCATATTCTTCCATCGCGCGGGCCAGTTCGCTCAGGTTTTCAAGGCGGCCAGATGCCTCAACGCTGCGTTCGGCTTGCAAGACGGCGGTGTAGCCACTTTCATCCAATATCAGGCGTGTCAGATTGGCAGGCGACATCGTCGCGGCCTCGTCACGCCAGCGGGCAATGTCGACCACAAGGTCCGCGAGTGATTTTCGTGCCTTGCCAGTCAGTTCGTCGGTCCCGACCAGACGCGCGGCGGCAACGCACAAAGCGGCGCGTTCTGCGCGCGCAACGATGTGGATTTTCTCAACCGCCTTGTCGCCAATGCCGCGCTTTGGCACGTTGACGATCCGTTCGAACGCGAGGTCGTCGGCGGGCTGATTGACGATGCGCAAATAGGCAATGGCATCGCGAATTTCGGCACGTTCGTAGAAACGAAAACCACCAACTATCCGATAGTTGAGGCCGATTTGTATGAAGCGGTCTTCAAATTCACGTGTCTGGTGCTGCGCGCGGACGAGGATGGCGATACTGTCGAGGCTTTCGCCCTTATACTGGATTGCCTCGATTTCCTCACCGACGCGGCGAGCCTCTTCGGGGCCGTCCCATACGCCGATGATCCGAACCTTTTCGCCATCGTCCAGCTCGGTCCACAATGTCTTGCCAAGCCGTGTGCTGTTGGCATTAATCAGGCCCGATGCCGCCGCAAGAATATGCGGCGTGCTGCGGTAATTTTGCTCCAGCTTGATTGTCTTTGCGCCTGGAAAGTCTTTTTCGAAGCGCAGAATGTTCGCAACCTCGGCCCCGCGCCATGAATAGATGCTTTGGTCATCATCACCGACGCAGCAGATATTCTTGCGTTTCTGCGCCAGCAATCGAAGCCACAGATATTGGACGGCGTTGGTATCCTGATATTCGTCGACAAGGATATATTTGAACTGCGCCTGATATTTTTCGAGGATGTCCCGGTTGTTCTTCAACAGGTTCAGGCCATGCAACAGCAAGTCGCCAAAGTCGCAGGCGTTCAATGCCAGCAACCGCGCCTGATACAGTGCATATATATGTTGCCCTTTGCCGTTGGCAAAAGCTTCATTGTCGGCGGCATCCAAATCGGCAGGGGATTTGCCCGCATTCTTCCATTTATCGAGCAAGCTCGCAAGTCCACGCGCGGGGAAGCGCTTCTCGTCCAAATCCTCGGACTGGATAAGCTGCTTTAACAGCCGAAGCTGATCATCTGTGTCGATGATCGTGAAGTTGCTCTGCAGTCCAATGACTTCGGCGTGGCGGCGCAGCAGTTTTGCGCCAATGCTATGGAAAGTGCCAAGCCACGGCATCCCCTCCACCGCTGACCCGACCATCGCCCCAATGCGCTCCCGCATTTCGCGCGCCGCCTTGTTGGTGAAGGTGACGGCAAGGATTTCTGACGGCCATGCTTGGCGCGTGTATAATATCTGCGCCATACGCGCAGTCAGCGCTGCCGTTTTGCCTGTGCCAGCGCCGGCCAGCAGCAGCAGTGGTCCTTCGGTTGTCAGCACAGCCTCACGCTGCGGCGGGTTTAACCCGCGCAACCAAGGCGGTTCCGTTTGCGACGGATCGGGCTGGACCATGATTTCTGACATATGCGAACAGTTAGGGAACGACGCGGCGAACTGCAAGCGCCGTTCGGTCACATGGCGGAACTATAATGCGCCGCAAGGCGCGCGCGCCGTTAATTGGTGGCAGGCCGTAATAATGTAAGTTTTGCTTTGCCGACATTGCGGACGGTGTCGATCGTGAAACCCTTCACATCAATATCTTCTTTTATGCTGGTTTCGACGCTGATCCAGGCAGATGGTGCGAACCAGCCAAAGCGGACCAATTTATCCAGCGCGACTGACCCGGCACCGCTCAAATAAGGCGGATCCATCAGCACAATATCAGCTGGCTTTATTGCGGTTCCTAAAGACAGCACTGAGGATTTTCGGACGTCGCTTTGGTCTTTTGCGCCAAGTTTGTTGATATTTACGGCAAGTGCGTCGAGCGCTAGCGCGTCATGCTCAACAAAGGTGCAGTGCGCCGCGCCGCGCGACAAAGCTTCAAGCCCAAGCGCGCCAGACCCAGCAAACAGGTCAAGGACACGCAAATCTTCAAACGACCCCAGCCGACTTGTCAGCATGGAGAACAATGTCTCACGCGTGCGATCAGCCGTCGGGCGGGTTGTGTCGCCTTTGGGGGCAATAAGCGGCCGAGAACGCCATTGGCCGGAAATGATCCGCATTATTTCAACGTCTTTCGAAATTCAATCAGGTCCACGCGGCGCACTTCGCCGACGGTGCCGGGGGCAAGCTCGCCTATCACAAACGGGCCGTAACGCGTCCGGATCAGGCGGCTGACTTCAAGTCCCAAATGCTCAAGTACCCTGCGGACTTCGCGGTTCTTGCCTTCGGTCAGCGTCATTTCGACCCAGCCATTTCGGCCCGTACGGCGTTCCAGATTGGCATCGATTTTGCCATAGGTGACGCCTTCAATCTCGATACCGTGAATCAGTTCCTCAAGCTGCTCCTGACTGACATCACCAAAGCAACGCGCGCGATAGGTGCGTTCAACACCAGTCGATGGTAATTCCATCTGGCGTTTGAATGCGCCATCATTGGTCAGCAACAACAAGCCTTCGGTGTTGAGATCAAGCCGACCAATAGGCATCAGGCGTGGCAGATCCTTTGGCAGAACGTCGTAAATCGTTTTGCGCCCGCTAAAGTCGCGCTCAGCGGTCAGGCAGCCTTCGGGTTTGTGGAACATGTAAAGTTGCGTTGGCGCGGGCTGACCCACGGCCTTGCCATCCACAGCGACCCCGTGCAGCGATTTCAGCAAAGTTGCGGGCGTTTCCACCTTTTCATTGTTCAGCGTTACCCGGCCATCGGCAATCATGCGTTCGATTTCGCGACGCGACGCAACGCCAGCGCGCGCGAGCAGCTTTGCAATGCGCTCTTCACCATCCTTACGTTCCAAAGCGCCCTTGCTAGGGCCTGCATTGGGGTTGGGTTTACGCGACGGTTTGCTGTCCCAACGCAGACGCGGTGGCTTGGCGGGGCGGGCAGGTGCTTTTGACGGAGGTTTAACCATATCCGCGCCTTTGACGCATATTGCTTCAAAAGTCACTGGCCATTCAGGAAAATCGATTTAGAGCGTGATGCTATAGATAATCGTAGCCCTGAGCTTCGTCGAAGGGCGCTTGTCGGCGGGGCGTGCTTTGAAAGGCTCAGCACTGCGGTTTGGAAGAATATCGTAAGGGGGCCAAATGTCAGTCGATTTGCTGCGTTTTATCATTTTCGCGGGTATTTTGCTCGCTCTGCCATTGATTGCGCTGACCGTTCCCGCTTTCCGGCCGTATTTGCGCAAAAACCCCGTCATTACGTTTCTGTTGGGCATTTCGAGCGGCTTTCCGTTGACTTTGCTTGTCGCGACAATGACATTTTGGTTGGCAAAGGTTGGTATCGACACCGCGACCATTGGTTTTGCGGTGGCGTTGGGCATTCCGTACACGATAAAATTCCTTTGGGCGCCGTTGGTAGACAAGCTGCATCTGCCGGTTTTGACCAAATTGTTCGGTCAACGTCGTAGCTGGTTGTTCTTCATCCAAGCGTTGCTGTTTGTTGCGATCTGGCAATTGGGCGCGACTAACCCACAACCGGGTGACATGGGGATGTTCGCGATTTGGGCGCTGATCACTGCGTTTCTATCGGCTACGCAGGATATCGTTATTGACGCCTATCGTATCGAAATTTTGGAAGAAGAAGAATTCGCGCATGGCACCGCGACAAACCAGTTTGGGTATCGCACGGGCAATTTGATTGCGGGCGCAGGGACCATCTATTTTGCCTCACAGGAGGGATTGGGTCTTGGCTGGTCTACGGCTTATGGTTTGACCGCATTTTGCATCATTCCCGCCATCATTGGCGCATTATGGGCGGGGCCCGGCAAATTTGTTGATCGTTTCGCCCATGTGGAGGGCATGAACCCGACGCAGTGGCTGACTGAGGCCGTAGTCAACCCGTTCCGAGAATTTTTGACGCGGCATGGCGCGTTCCTCATCCTTGGTTTTGTCCTTGTGTATAAGGTGGGCGATGCAATGGGGCAGGCTATGTTAAGCCCGATGATCGTTGATCTGGGCTTTTCCGATCTGGATTATATTTCCGCCAATAAATTATGGGGCTTCGGTGCGTTGATTGTGGGCTCTGCCTTGGGCGCGCCCTTCATCTTGTGGCTGGGCATGGGCCGCGCTTTGCTCATCTCGGGCCTGTTGATGATGTTCTCCAACATCATGTTCATGATTTTGGCCGCTACAGGTAACAATTACTGGATGATGGTGGCCGCCATTTGCACGGAGAATTTGACCAGCGGCATAGGGCTGACGGTGTTCGCGACCTATTTGTCGGGCCTGTCGAGTATCGCGTATACTGCTACACAATTTGCTTTGCTGTCGTCCTTTGCTGGCGTTGGGCGGACCTTCATGGCCGGACCGGCGGGCATTGTTGCGGAAAATGTAGGTTGGGTTGGCTTTTGGGGCTTCACTGTAGTTGCCGCCATTCCGGGCATGGTTTTGTTATGGCTGCTGTGGAGCAAAGGCTATGTCGTGCAAAGCATCCATCAGGTGGAGGCTGTCGATGAAAAGGCGTTGAAGGATCCGGTCGGGCCGATACGTATCCTTGGCTTCTTGCTGGTCGTCGCCGGTTTGATCGGGCTGCTGCTTTCGCAACCTTTAGAGTTCGCAAATGATATCACATGGTCGTTCGCAGCGCTGCTGGTCGCGGGCGGATTGCTGGCTTGGAAGGGACAGCCCAAAAGGGTAGCACAAGGCTGACTAAGCCCAACACAGCATTGTCATCCCCGCCTTCGCTAGGATGACACGGTTAATCAGGCACCTGATCGTTCAGGCGCAACACTTCGCCAGCCAGATAGAGCGAGCCGCAGATCAGGACATTGGCTGATGCTTGCTGCGCGGCCAACTGCCCCAGCGCGGTTTTAATGTCGCCTGATGCCCGTGCATCGGTGATTTGCAGTTTGGAACGCGCCACGTCGCACAATTCGCTTGGCGCATGATGTTCATGCCCCGGTATCGGTACGGCAATCAGCGTTTCAATTTTGTGTGCAAATGGCGTGAGGAATCCAAGCGCGTCCTTATTCTGCAACATGCCGATGATGACCTGCACTGGCGCGCCATTTTCCAATATTTTGGCAATCGCCGCGCCTGCGTCGGGGTTATGCCCACCGTCCAGCCAGATATGGGAACCATCGGGCAATAATTCGGTCAGAGGCCCTGCCGCCAGTAATTGCATCCTTGCCGGCCAGCGCGTCCATTCCATCGCGGCGGACAAGGCGGCTTCTGGAATGTGGATTGCCGTTTGATGCCGCAGCATCGCCACCGCCAAGGCGGCATTATCGGCCTGATGCGCGCCCGGCATGCGGGGCAGGGGCAGGTTCAACTTTCCAGCCGAGTCACGATAATGCAGGCGGCCATCATATACCGCCGCGTCCCAGCCTTCGCCGCGTGCGTTTAACACTGCGTTGTGCAAGGACGCTTGCTTGGCAACGGTGTTTGCCATCGACGCGCAATATTTCTGCGTCACTAAAGGCGCGCCAAACTTGGCAATGCCCGCCTTCTCAAAGGCGATGCGGTCCAGCGGCGGCATGTCGGGCAGCCCTTCTTCTGCTGCCAACAAAAACCCCTCATGATCCAAGCCGAGTGAAGCAATGCCGCAAGCGACAGGCTTGGCCAGAACGTTGGTGGCGTCTAACCGACCGCCAAGGCCCACCTCAATGATGCACGCATCGGCCTTCGTCCGTGCAAAGGCGCAAAAGGCAACAGCGGTGGTGACTTCAAAAAAACTCGCTTCCAACCCCTCTGCATGGTCAAGAACTTCGGACAGCAATGCGGACAAAGTAAAATCATCAATCAACCGCCCTGCGATGCGGATACGCTCGTTAAAGCGCACCAGATGCGGGCTGGAGTAGACATGGGCAGTCAGCCCCGCCGCCTCAATCGCACCACGCAGAAAGGCACAGGTCGAACCTTTGCCGTTGGTGCCGGAAACATGGAAGACGGGCGGGAGATGGTGATGCGGGTTGCCAAGCCGATCCAGCAAGGTTGCGATACGTTCAAGGCCCAATATGTCCTTGCCCGGCGACAGCATCGTCAGCCGGTCAAGCTGCGCCTGAACGGCAGGGTCAGTGGAGGTGGCGTGGTCAGGCATTCATCTTTTCCCCGACGACAACACCACGTCACCCTGAACTTGTTTCAGGGTCCATTGCGCGGCAAAAACGGGCGGCCTATGCGCAAAAATAGACCCTGAAACAAGTTCAGGGTGACGACGGGGTAGCATTACAACCCTTTCTATCAAGCCGCCTTCTTTTCCGGTGCGAGATAGCCGATGAGTTGCGACAAGACGTCGCGCAGGTCGTGGCGGTGGGTGACCATGTCGACCATGCCATGCTCAAGCAGATATTCGGCGCGCTGGAAGCCTTCGGGTAGTTTTTCGCGGATTGTTTGTTCAATCACGCGCTGTCCAGCAAAGCCGATGAGCGCGCCGGGTTCGGCAATCTGCACATCGCCAAGCATCGCATAAGACGCAGTTACGCCGCCTGTAGTCGGGTCAGTCAACACAACAATATAGGGCAGTCCTGCATCATGCAGCATTTGTATCGCCACGGTAGAACGCGGCATTTGCATGAGGCTCAAGATGCCCTCCTGCATGCGTGCCCCGCCGGCTGCGGTAAAGATGACATAAGGGCATTTGGCCCGGATTGCGGCCTTTACTGCGTCAATAAACGCCTCGCCCACCGCCATGCCCATGGAGCCACCCATGAAAGCGAAGTCCTGCACACTGACAACAACTGTCTGGCCGTCGACGTTGCCTTTGGCCGAAATCATCGCATCGGTCTCGCCAGTGGCAAGGCGCGCGGCTTTTATGCGGTCCGTATATTTTTTGGTATCTTTGAATTTCAACGGGTCTTCGCCAACGACGGGTGGGGGCAGCACGTTGTAACTGTCGTCATCGAACAGAGCCGCAAAGCGTGTCGCCGGACCAATGCGGCCATGATGGTCGCATTTGGGGCAGACCGATTGATTTTCCTCAAATTCGCGCAGGAAGATCATCGCCTGACAGCCCTTGCATTTGTGCCAAAGCGTTTCAGCGGTCTCGCGCTTTGTGATGAAGGGAATGGCGTTACGGACGCGGGTGATCCAGTTCATGTTCAGACCTTTCTGGCTGCAACAATGGATTGCTTTAAGGATGCCACATAATCGCGGACGGGGACAGCGGCGTTCGCGCCATGCTGCGCAACCAATTCAACAATCGCCGAGCCAACCACCACGCCATCGGCGACACGTGCGATGTTGGCGGCTTGTTCAGGCGTGCGGACACCAAAGCCCACGGCGATGGGTAGGTCGGTATGCGCTTTGAGGCGCGCGACAGCTTCATCAATGCTTGTCTGTGCGGCGACTTGTAAGCCCGTAATGCCAGCGACGCTGACATAATATAGGAAACCCGACGCCCCGTTGAGGACCGTGGGCAAGCGTGCAGCGTCCGTTGTCGGTGTCGCCAAGCGGATCAGGTCAATGCCTGCGCTACGCAAAGCAGGGCCGAGCTCGGGGTCTTCCTCGGGCGGAATATCGACGCAGATAACGCCATCAACGCCAGCCTTGTTGCATTCGGACGCAAACCAGTCGCCGCCACGGATCGTCATGGGGTTGGCATAGCCCATCAGCACCAAAGGCGTGTCGGGATGGCGTGTGCGGAAAGCGGAAGCGAGGGCGAAGATGTCTGCGGTTGTGGTGCCCGCGTTCAGGCTGCGGATATTCGCCTCTTGAATAACGGGACCGTCGGCCATTGGGTCGGTGAACGGCATGCCAAGTTCAATGACATCCGCCCCGCCTGCGACAAGTGCGTCGAGATTGGCGGCGGTGTCGCCGTCACCAGCGGTGATGAAGGCGACCAAAGCGGGGTGAGGTTTGGCGAAGGCGATGGAAAGGCGGGTCATTTTGCGCGCCGCTGCATGAATATTTCAAACCATATGGCAGTGATGCCAGCCGCTGCGACAATCAAAATGGGTGAGAGCAGGGGCAGTCGGGCGCCAGTGTAGCCGGATAAGTATCCGGATAAGTATGACGTAATGGCAATCATTACAAAGGCGCTGACTAAAAAGAAATTCAAAGACCGTTTTGTAACTAGCTGTTTCATATCTTCGTCCCCAGCGCCTCAGCCACAGTGAAGATATCCTTGTCCCCACGCCCACATAGATTGGCGAGGATAATCTGGTCGCGGTCCATCTTTTTGGCTTCGCGCTCAACGGCGGCAATCGCGTGGGCAGGTTCCAGCGCTGGAATGATGCCTTCGGTGCGGCACAGCAACTGGAACGCAGCGAGCGCATCCGTGTCGGTCACGCTGTCATACCGCACGCGGCCAATTTCCTTCAGCCAGCTATGTTCAGGGCCGATACCGGGATAATCGAGGCCAGCGGAGATCGAATGTGCCTCGGCAATCTGGCCGTCGGCATCCTGAAGCAAATAGGTTTTGTTGCCGTGGAGGATACCGGGGCGACCGCCCGCAAGACTTGCGGCATGTTCGGCGTCAAGGCCATGACCCGCCGCCTCAACGCCGAGCATCGCCACGTCCTTGTCGTCGAGGAACGGGTGGAACAGCCCGAGAGCGTTTGAACCGCCGCCAATGCAGGCGACCAGCAAATCGGGCAGGCGGTTGATGCGGCTCAGCATTTGTGCGCGCGCTTCTTTGCCGATCACGCTTTGGAAATCGCGCACCAATTCGGGATAAGGATGCGGGCCAGCCGCCGTGCCGATGATGTAGAATGTGTCATGGACATTGGCGACCCAGTCGCGCAGCCCTTCGTTCATCGCGTCCTTCAACGTGCCAGCGCCACTGGTCACCGGAATGATCTCCGCGCCCAACAGGCGCATGCGGAACACATTTGGCTGCTGCCGCTCAATGTCTTTTGCGCCCATGTAAATAAAGCAGGGCAGGCCAAAACGTGCGCAGACGGTTGCGGTGGCAACGCCATGTTGGCCAGCGCCGGTTTCCGCGATGATCCGCGTCTTGCCCATACGAATAGCAAGCAAAATCTGACCAACGCAGTTGTTGATTTTATGCGCGCCAGTATGGTTCAACTCATCACGCTTGAACCAGATTTGCGCGCCTTTGCCCGCTGGCGCATCCTTGCGGACTTCCTCGGTTAAGCGCTCCGCATAATATAGCGGCGATGGGCGGCCGACATAATGTTCAAGCAGATCATCGAACTGCGCAGCAAAGGACGGGTCCTGTTGCGCGGCGCGATATTCGCGCTCCAAATCCAGCACGAGCGGCATGAGTGTTTCGGCCACATAGCGCCCGCCGAACTGGCCAAAATGGCCACGCTCGTCGGGTTGGTTGCGAAAGGAGTTCGGGGTGCGTTCAGTGATTGTCATAGTCCCGCACCGCTTGGCAGAAGGCCGCAATCTTGTCCACATCCTTGATGCCGGGCGCAGATTCTACGCCCGATGATGTGTCCACCAGTTGCGCGCGTGTTTGGCGCAAAGCTTCCCTTACATTGTCGGGGGTCAGGCCGCCAGCAAGGCCCCAAGGGAGATTGTGTTTGTGCTCGGTTAGCAAGGACCAATCAAAACGCATGCCAGTCCCGCCGGGCAAAGCCTGTGCTGGCGCATCAAACAAGATGAGGTCTGCCGCATCGACATATTCATCTGCATTTTTGAGCGATGCGGCGTCCCGAACGCCAAAGGCTCTCCAGATTTCGATATCAACTGCGCTTTTCAGGACGCGGAGCCATTGCGCGGTCTCGGAGCCGTGAAATTGCACGATATCGGGCTTGATGACCTCAATCGCTTTGGCAGTGAGGCCGGGTTCTGCGTTCACCAGTAACAGGACGACCTTCAGCGAGGCTGGCGCGCGCATTCGCAGGGCGGCGGCTTGTTCTAATCCAACATGGCGCGGGCTTTTTTCAAAATGGACAAGGCCGATATGCGATGCGCCCGCTTTTGCGGCGGCATCAACGCTGGCTTCGGTGCTAAGTCCGCAAATTTTTATATGTGTGTTCATGCTCGGCCCAATAGCCGACACATTCCTTCCCGTCATGCTGAACTTGTTTTGGCTCTGCCAGCCTTCGGCTCCAGCATCCATCGCGCGACCGCGACCCACATTTCGTTAGGAAAGTGGACCCTGAAACAAGTTCAGGGTGACGAGAGGGACGGCGGCAGTTCGTTATGCCAAAACAAGTTCAGGAGGGCACGAATGAAGGAGCCGTAACTGCTAAAGCGAACCCATAATCGCGCGTGCAGCGTCGTCAGGGCTCTCTGCCTTGGTAATCGGCCTTCCGATGACCAATATACTCGCGCCATCGTCACGGGCCTGTCTGGGCGTCACAGTGCGTTTTTGGTCGGCGGCGGTTCCGCCAGTGGGGCGAAGGCCGGGGACGACGAAGAAACCATCCTTCCACGCCTTTTTTGCGGCTTTCACTTCATGCCCTGAACAGACAATGCCGTCGAGGCCAGCCTCTTGCGCAAGCGCGGCCAAGCGGGCGACTTGCAGCTCGGGGCTGTCCGATACACCCACACGGTTCAGGTCATGATCGTCCAGACTGGTCAGAACCGTTACCGCAACCACTTTGGTATGCAAGCCTGCAGCCGCTTTGGCATCCTCCATCATCGCGCGGCCACCCGCGGCGTGGATGGTGACGATGGCCGGTTCAAGCACGTTGATCGCCTGCATCGCCTTGGCAACTGTATTGGGAATGTCGTGCAATTTCAGGTCGAGGAAAATCGGTAGGCCCAGTTTCTGCACCTCATGCACGCCATGATGCCCATTGGCGCAGAAAAATTCTAAGCCAAGTTTTACCCCGCCAACCTGTCCCTTGATACGGCGGGTCAATTCCAGCGCGTCTTCCAGATAGGGCGTGTCGATGGCGACGAAGATAGGGTTGGTCATATCGAATCCACAGCAGTGTAAGCAGGGGGAGGAGAGGCTGGCGGCGGGAAGGCTGGTGTCCGCTGGTTGCCCTCAAGCGTCAATATGCGCCGCTTCATGCGCCAGATCTGTGTTCGGTGCACAAGGTATAAAGGCAAAAACCCAATCAGGAATGCGACAATGACTAAAGCTGGCAATTTCGTATCCAGGCGAAGACCGCCCCAAAGGCGGACCGATACAGGGGTCCAATTGTTAGTTGCGAACACAATCAACCCGACAATGATCGTCACCCAAATCAGCGTTTTTAGAAATCGCATCGCGCGGTCTCTCCTTTGCACGCATAGTTTAAGCAAACTTTCCCCCTTTGGGTAGGGGATAGTGCGTGTTTGTCACATGCGTTTCAAAGAAAGGAGTCGTGCTTAGCCAAACACCCGGTCGAAAATGGTGTCGATGTGCTTGAAATGATAATCAAGATTGAAACGATCTTCGATTTCTGACGCGGTCATTTTTGCGGTAACGTCCGGGTCGGCTTTCAGCAGCGCCATTAACGACTCTGCGCCATCCGACTCCCACACCTTCATCGCATTGCGTTGCACAATGCGGTAGCTGTCTTCGCGGCTAATCCCTGCCTGAGTCAGGGCCAACAGGACGCGCTGCGAATGAACAAGCCCACCCATGCGATCAAGATTCTTTTGCATCCGCTCTGGGTAGATCAGCAACTTGTCTATGACACCCGTCAGGCGGCCAAGCGCGAAATCGAGCGTTATGGTGGCGTCAGGGCCTATATAGCGTTCAACGCTTGAATGGCTGATGTCGCGTTCGTGCCATAAGGCGACATTTTCGAGCGCGGGTGTGACATAACCACGCACCATACGGGCAAGACCCGTCAGGTTTTCGGTCAAAATCGGGTTGCGCTTATGCGGCATGGCCGAGCTGCCCTTTTGACCCGGCGCAAAATACTCCTCCGCCTCCAGCACCTCGGTGCGCTGCAAATGACGCACTTCGGTCGCCAGACGCTCAATGGATGAGGCGATGACACCCAGCGTCGCAAAATACATCGCATGGCGGTCGCGTGGGATGACTTGCGTGGAGACGGGCTCGACGGCAAGGCCAAGCTTGGCAGCAACATGTGCTTCCACTTTGGGGTCGATATTGGCAAAAGTACCGACGGCGCCCGAAATCGCACAGGTCGCGATTTCGGCGCGCGCAGCGACCAGACGTTCACGGCCGCGGGCAAATTCGGCATAAGCTTGCGCCAGCTTCATCCCAAAGGTGATGGGTTCGGCGTGTATGCCATGGCTGCGGCCGATGGTGGGCGTGAACTTATGTTCCATTGCGCGCGTTTTGATGGCGGCCAGCAGCGCATCCATGTCAGCGAGCAACAGGTCTGTCGCCTGAGTCAATTGGACGGCAAGGCAGGTGTCGAGCACATCGGACGATGTCATGCCTTGATGCATGAAGCGCGCCTCATCGCCGACTTGTTCGGCAACCCATGTCAGGAACGCGATAACGTCATGCTTTGTAACGGCTTCAATTGCGTCGATAGCCGCGACGTCGATAACTGGGTTTGTTTCCCAATATTTCCATAGGGCTACGGCAGCGGTTGCGGGCACGACGCCAATTTGGGCTAGCGCGTCTGTGGCATGCGCCTCAATTTCGAACCAAATACGGAAACGGTTTTCCGGCTCCCAAATCTTGACCATGTCTGGGCGGGAATAACGTGGGATCATAAGAAACGCTTTCGGCTGATTTCGGGAGTCGTGGTTCCGTTAGCAGGCGGACCGTTAGGCGTCAAAAATGCAAATGGCACCTATCGTTGCCGAAGCACATTCCGGCATGAAATTACATTTAGCTGTGGATTGCTGAAATCCTTGCTTTGCGACTGCGGGCTGGCCCGCTATCGGCTCTTGCATGTCTGATATTGTTGATGCCCCAGCAGAAGATCCGTTCGACGCGATAGTTGATACGCCGTTTGATGCGGCCTTGTCGGAACGCTACCTGATCTATGCAATGTCAACGATTACGGCGCGTTCTTTGCCAGATTTGCGCGACGGGCTTAAACCGGTACATCGGCGTCTATTATGGGCTATGCGCCTGTTGAAGCTTGATCCAGCCAGCGGTTATAAGAAATGCGCGCGGGTCGTCGGTGATGTGATCGGTAAATATCACCCGCATGGCGACCAGTCGGTGTATGATGCGATGGTCCGCCTCGCGCAGACATTCTCCCTGCGGTATCCGTTGGTCGATGGGCAAGGCAATTTCGGCAATATCGATGGCGATAATGCCGCTGCTTACCGGTACACCGAAGCGCGGCTGACAAAGACGGCCATTGAGCTGATGAACGGGCTTGACGAAAACGCGACCGATTTTCGGCCAACTTATAATGGCGAAGATGAAGAGCCAGAGATCATGCCCGGCCTGTTCCCGAACTTGCTGGCCAATGGGGCAAGCGGGATTGCCGTGGGCATGGCGACAAGCATTCCGTCGCATAATGCCGCCGAGATTATTGACGCTGCTATGCTGTTGATTGACAATCCGCAGGCCAGTCACGAACAATTGATGGAAATTGTGCGTGGCCCGGATTTTGCGACCGGTGGCGTGTTGGTGGATAGCCCATCGGTGATCAGCGCGGCCTATGCCTCTGGCCGGGGTGCAATGCGTTTGCGCGCGCGTTTCTCAAACGGCTGGCAGGATGACAAAACATGGGAACCAACTGGCGTTGAAAAACTGCCCGGTGGCACATGGCAATTGGTTGTGTCTGAAATTCCCTATCAAGTGCAAAAGGGCAAGCTGATTGAGCAAATCGCCCAGCTCATTGCCGACAAAAAGCTACCCATTCTTGATGATATTCGCGACGAAAGCGACGAGCATGTGCGCATCGTGCTTGTGCCGAAAAGCCGCAATGTTGATCCCGAAGACCTGAAAAACGCATTATTCCGCCTGACCGATTTGGAAACGCGTTTCTCGTTGAACATGAACGTGTTGGATTCCGACCGCACGCCCAAGGTTATGGGCTTAGGCGAAGTCCTGCGGCACTGGTTGCGGCACCAGATAGACGTGATCGTCCGCAAATCCCAGCACCGGCTGGAGAAGATCGACGCGCGGCTGGAGCTGCTGCAAGGCTATATCATTGCGTTCCTTAATCTTGATCGCATTATCGAGATTATCCGTACAGAGGACGAGCCCAAGCCCGTCATGATGACGGAATTCCAATTGAATGACCGTCAGGCCGAGGCCATCCTGAACATGCGTTTGCGGTCACTACGCAGGCTTGAGGAAATGGAACTGCGGCGGGAGCTTGAAGCGTTAGAGGCCGAACGGGAAGATCTTGTAAAATTGATCGAAAGCCCGGCGCTCCAAAAGAAGCGTTTGAAGAAAGACCTGTCAACACTGCGTAAGAATTACGCCGAAGAAACGGCGCTTGGACGCCGCCGGACAAGCTTGGAAGAAGCAGGGCAGGCGCGCGAAATTTCGCTTGAGGCCTTTGTGGAACGCGAACCTGTGACCGTGATCATGTCAAAGCGCGGCTGGATCAAGGCGATGAAGGGGCATGCTGACCTCTCCGCACGCGCAGATTTCAAGTTTAAGGAAGGGGATGGCCCCGCTTTTGCCTTCCACGCCCAAACGACAGACAAGATCCTTTTTGCCACTGCACATGGCCGTTTTTACACCTTGGGTGCGGATAAGCTTCCCGGCGCGCGCGGTTTTGGTGAGCCTGTGAGCACGATGATCGATATTGAAGCCGGTAATGATATTGTTGCCGTTTTCCCGGCCGTTGCCGATGGCCGGATGTTGCTGGCTGCAACCACCGGAAAGGGTTTTATTGCGCGCATAAGCGACGTTATTGCCGAGACACGCAAAGGTCGCGGCGTTGTGACCTTGAAGCCCGGCACGCGGCTGAAAGTCGTCCGCCTCGCGCCGCCGGAAACTGCCGACGAAGCCGCTTTGCGCGATCAATATGTCGCCGTGGTGGGCGATAACCGGAAACTGGTTGTCTTCCCGATGACCGAAATTCCTGAAATGTCCAAAGGGCAGGGCGTTGCCTTGCAGCGGTATAAGGACGGCGGGCTTGCCGATGCCATTTGTTTCCGCATGAGCGAAGGTCTTAGCTGGGCGATGGGCGGCGACAGCGGGCGGATGCGGACCGAGAATGACATGTCGTTATGGCGTGTTGCGCGCGGTGCCGCTGGCCGATTGCCGCCGCAGGGATTCCCGCGGAACAATCAATTTGATTGATTGCGGTCAGGACCAAGTAAATTCACCTTCACGGCGTCAGAATTGCAAAGCGGCCTTAGTACCACTAAGCTTGGGCCTTGCCGCCTTGCACTGAACAAAACGGCTTCAAACCTAGCACGTGATACTTATAAGTTCACAGCCTAACTGGCCGCCTGATATTGCGTGCAGCCGCGGACTTACCTATGGTCCGGACATGACCATGATCTGGAACCCATCACCCAATTTCGGCGAGCGCAGTTTGCCCGTCAATATGCTTGTGCTGCACTATACCGGTATGCAGTCCGGCGCGGCGGCCATTGACTGGCTGGCGAACCCGGCGTCAAA
>Ga0247843_1004507_pt1 | contig 20724 bp, 50 predicted proteins | sample LaCruzMarch2017__FD_192420 | JGI IMG/M metagenome (GOLD analysis project Ga0247843, IMG submission 192420) | Freshwater microbial communities from meromictic Lake La Cruz, Castile-La Mancha, Spain - LaCruzMarch2017_8m | ecosystem: Environmental > Aquatic > Freshwater > Lake | place: Spain...
CAACCATTTTTCTCCCAAGACTTTGCACAAATTTTAATTAGATCTTCTTCTGTGTAATCTCTGCCCATTCCCAGAGGTTCATAATATGTGTATACTGTTTTTTCGTAATTTTTTTTCATTACATATATAGTAGTATGGATTTTAAGCTATACCTAGAAATATCAGAAGAATTATTTAAAAACGCCTATTCTTTGGGTGAAACGCCAAGAGAAGAAGTTGAAAAGTTTCTTGATAACAGAGGATTTGATTTTTCAACTAGAAGAGCTTTTACAACTTATTTTGGTTGGTCTGTGCCATGTAAAGAAGCTGTAGAAGCTATTAAAAAGTATGCTCGCCAGCCTCTTTACGATGTTTTAGCAGGCACAGGATATTGGACTAAAATACTCAAAAAAGCTGGCATAAACGTAATAGCATCAGATATTCATAAAATTACTAGTAAGAATTTGTATCACAGATCCGGACAAGATTTTCCAAAAAAAGATATTTCAAATTTAATCAAACCTGAAAAAGAAAAAATACTCAGAAGAAATGCACTAAAAGTTGCTTATGATTTAAAAAGAGAAAGATTAAAAGGTGATGTGCTAATTAGCTGGGCGCCTTATGAAGAACCATTTGCAACTGACATACTGGAAATGTTGCCAATAGGAAGTAGAGTTTTTTATATTGGCGAAGATATGGGTGGATGCACCGCCGACGCTAGTTTTCATAAATATCTTTGTGTGAACTTTGATCATCTTCACACCGAATACTTACCACAATTTCCTGGTATACACGATTATTTATCTGTTTATGAGAAAAAGCAAAATATACCAATAGATCCAAAGCATAGAGGCGAAAATTGGATTTATGAAGATGATGATTAACACCCAAGTTTCCTCCCGGTACGCTCTACGGTTGAATCTTTTAGCCGAGGGCGAAGAAGTATTCTTTGAAAAGCCTGTTGTATAAATTAAGAGTAAAGCTGTAAATTATGCCATACATTATTAAAAGTCAGATCAAAAACGCACAGTTCAATAGTCATATGAAAGTTGTGTGTGTTTTTCAAGATGAGAAACTCGCCAGGTTTTATCTCAATAAACTTGCTGAGGAAGATAAACTCAGGATTGAAAGCGAGAAACCTGTTATTAGCTACGCTACTGGTAGAGAACACTATGGTTTTCGTAATCCACCACGAGAGTTTTTTATTGAACATCATGAGTTCATGGATGATAAGGCTTTATTGAGTTCTTTTGAAGGTTAATTTTTCACAAATAGAAAAGAGATAATAAAATGGAAAAGAAGAAGTGTCCCACTTGTGGCAAGGGTATTTCAAGCAAGAAGATCGCTGATAGCTTGATGCCGGATAGCTTGATGAATCTTGGCACTGTTACTAGGCTCAATAAAGATCTTACTAATAAGATCAAGACCCTCACCAAGGATGAGGTGAGGTATATCGTTGATTACTATTACATGATTCAAGAAAATCGTAAGCGAAGCACAAATCAAATCAGTGCTTTTGGCAAGGATAAAGAGCCTCACGAACTTTTTAGTTTCTTGAATGATCAAACAGAAGTTCTTGAAAATCAAATCAAGAGGGCTATGGATCATTGGACTGATAGCTTTACAGTTGCAAAGATTTTGAAGGACAAGGTTTACGGAATTGGTCCGGTTATTACTGCTGGTCTTGTTGCTCATATTGATATCAATAAGGCAAAGACTGCTGGTGCTATTTGGCGTTACGCAGGACTTGATCCCACAAGCAAATGGGAAAAGGGGCAAAAGCGTCCTTGGAACGCAAGCCTTAAAACCTTGTGCTGGAAGGTTGGACAGAGCTTTATGAAGTTTTCTGGTAAGGAGCAGTGCTTTTATGGTAAGCTTTACCAGAAGCAGAAGGAGTTTCTTGTAAACAAGAACAATGAAAATGGATTCAAGGAGCTTTCTGAGTCTGTCTTGGATTCAAAGAACTTTAAGAACAAGGAAGTTTTGGCTAAGTATAAGAGTGGAACTTTGCCTGATGGTCATGTTGATGCTATGGCACGACGTTGGGTTGTTAAGTTGTTTTTGAGCAATGTTCATGAGCTTTGGTGCAAGGTTGAGGGTATTGATTGCCCCAAGCCTTATGTTATGGCTCATTTGGGACACGCTCATCACATCATTCAGCCTGATCTGCTTGATATTGATGATTACTTGAAGAAAGAAGATTGAACCACGCTGCAGGATTTTAACAAACGAGTCGAGTGAACCACGCTGCAGGATTTTAACAAACGAGTCGAGTGAACCACACGCGGTGATTTTAACAAGATGGGTAAGTGAACCAATGTCGGTTATTTTAACAACCCTGCCTAGTGAACCAAAAAAGAGGATTTTTAACAACGCTGGAGAGTGAACCATTGAAGTTGATTTTAACAGGGTGCGCGAGTGAACCACAAATCTTGATTTTAACACACAACAAGAGTGAACCACAAGCGGTAATTTTAACAAGTTGAAAGAGTGAACCATGCAGCTAGATTTTAACAGCCTTGACGAGTGAACCATTGCGATTGATTTTAACAATGGAAAAGAGTGAACCAGCCTCGAGGATTTTACACTGAAGTTGAGTGAACCAAAGATTCAGATTTTAACACTTCGGAAGAGTGAACCATCATCAGAAATTTTAACAAGGTAGTTGAGTGAACCATTAATCATGATTTTAACAGACTGTCCGAGTGAACCAAAAAAGTCGATTTTAACATGGAAAAAGCAAACAAAAAGCTGTTAGAAAGTTTTGAAAATAATAAAGAGAGAGATGGCTTACTAGATTTTATTTATATTGTTGTGGGTGAGTTTCGCAATGGTGGAAATATTAAAATAGCTGCAGAAAAACTTGGTATTACTCCCGGTGCTGTTAGAAGTAGAATTAAACGCCTTAGGGGCAAAGGTGTAAAGGGTTTGCCATTTGCTTCGACTAAAAAGGTTTAATTAACAGAAAAAATATAACTTGAAGCTTTCAAAAGAGATGCTAGAATAGAAACACGAAGTTTCCTCCCGGTACGCTCAGTGTGTGTCGGGACGGTAAGGATGATGGATGATTGTTGATTGTTGATTAAAATGGGTGATTAGCTCAACGGTAGAGCAATCGGCTTTAAAAATTAAGAGTGCCTGAAAGGAAACTTTTGGAGTAGAACTGCTCAAATTCGGTGAAGGCTTAACTGCTAATACCGAGCCAAGCCTAAGAGATTAGGAAGGTGTAGAGACTTGACGGGCAGCACCTAAAGTTGAAAAACAATGGTGAAGGTAAAGTCCAGACTACAAACCGACAGGGCAGTGAAAACTGTAGTAGTACGTTAACCGATTGGTTGAAAGTTCGAATCTTTCATCACCCACTAAGTTCTTTGACAATTTAAATTTTTGTTTTTTCGTGATGTTCTAAAACCTCTTTGCAGAGTTGGATGAATTCATCATAAGATAAATCACCTTTTGCTATATTTGCCGCTCTGCAAGCAATCTGGCAATTCTCTAAAGAGTTGTCGCCGCCCTTAGATTTAGGAACGATGTGATCTAGGTGATATGATCTTGTGTGATTAAGATCAATTTTCTTGCCCGTCAAATAACAGGTGGGATTTTCGCCTACTTTTTCAAGAAATTCTTTCTTTGTGAACATTGATTCGCATTTCCTTTTCTTTTTTTTATATCCTCTTTCTCTTGCAAAAGACGCCAGTTTATTGCCGATTTTATCCGACAGCCTTCTATCAGATATTATTAAAATTGAATTGGCGTGTTTATTGATAGGATTTTTATTTGTCTCACAGAAATGTTCAATTTTACCAACTAACGGATTGCCTCGCCTCTTTGTTGTGCGAAATCTTGTTTTTTCTTTTTGACCTTCACCACAATGATATGATATTGTGCCTTTAGAGCAACCAATTTCTTTTTTGATTTGGTTGTAATTATAACCCTTTGATCTTAGTTCAAGTATTTTTTCTTTTATTAAACCGTACATTGTATTGAACTCCTACTTTTATATAGTAGAAATTCAATATTTTTAGTTTGATTTGGAAATATTTTTTGTTAGAATTCAAAAATCCTCAGATGGCGAAATAGGCATACGCAACAGACTTGATATTAAATTGAGTGCTTAGAGAGAAATCTTTAATGTAGAACTGCTCAAATTCGGTGAAGGCTTAACTGCTAATACCGAGCCAAGCCTAAGCGATTAGGAAGGTGTAGAGACTTGACGGGCAGCACCTAAAGTTGAAAGACAATGGTGAAGGTAAAGTCCAGACTACAAACCGCAAGGGTAGTGAAAACTATAGTAGCAAGAAAATCTGTTGGGATAAAATCCCGTGCGGGTTCGACCCCCGCTCTGAGGACTGTTAATTTAATTTATTCCCACCACCACTAACTAACTAAAACTCGGGGGCGAATTGGTATCGATTGGATAACTAGATTTATGATTGCATGTCAGAGTTAGTCGAGGGCTCTGTAAAAATCGACTAAAGCCTTAACCGGCACTGTTAATTACGCAATGGCTGCCTGATAAAAAGGGCTACCACGGATTTAGGAAGCTACTGTAGGATGCGTCCTAATAATTCGTCGTTAAATCCTACTGGTATTGGGCTGGTCAACTTAGCCCAATATGAAAAAATAGGTTGAGAGGCTTTAAAGACTTTTGTTTATTGTAGTCTTTAAAATCTTATTGAACAATAAACTAAACATGTAGATGTTGTATTTTGAATTATCACAAGACGGCGGCTCGAAACCGCCCGCCTCCACTTTAATCATCCCACTGTCTCATTGCAGACAGTGGGATGATTGTTTTTAACGATAACACTATGAAAACCAAAAACAAAAAATTGCTTAAAACATTTGATAGCGGTGAAACTACCGTATATCAGGTTTGTTATTATCCTTCATCTCATAGTGTTTATTTTAACGAGAAGCCAAACAAAAAACAATTGAGAAATATTGCTGAAAAGTATTTTGAAATAACTTCAGAAGAAGAAATCGCCCAGATAGATGAAAATTTTGAAGTTATTGAAATCAAAGTTTTTAATTTGTATTCAACCCAGTAATTTGTTGCTCACATGACAGAAAAACCATCTCAAGGAACTAGGGGCTATTTTCTTTATTCGCCCCTAAATAAAAATTATTTTTTCAGGGTTTATCATGATAATGGTGACTTTACAGATCACGATATACACTGCGAAGAAATAGAAGTAGAACTATTGTCTGATTGTTTGTCTTTTTACGAGAAAGATGACAATACAAAAACTTTAGATTGGTCTAGTAAAGCATTGGAAATTTAATTATCTCTACAAAGGAGCCATCATGTATTATCCCCGAAGCAAGACTACTGATTCTATTCACAGCAAGATCGTGGTTATTTGTGAACATCTTAGAACCAACTATGATGCTAAGAAGCATGGTGGTTATAATATTTACTCAGATGATAAGATTATTGCTGCAACTGATACTTTTGTTCCCAACGTTGATCTTAACGTCAAGGTTGGTGAAAATCTTGAGCGTGTTTTTGGTTGCAACTTTAATGGTGAGCAGGTAACTTATCATCCTGGTAAGTGGGAGGATTATCTTGACGATCTTTACGGCAAGGCTCTTGCAATCCGACAAGAAAAGCAACAAGATGAACTGTTGAGGCTTGAGCAGGAAAAGCTGAATTGTGTTAGTGTTGCCAGTGAAGCCGCCAATAATGTTTTTGCATGAAAATCAAACTATTAGTATGGTGTGAAGGTGTTATGCCTGAGCAATTTGAAGAAACCGATGACTTCACGGTATACGAGAATTTCGATGATTTTGTTGTTAGAGAAGTAAACAATAACAATCTTCTTCAAAGTTTTGAAAAAGATAGTCCATTGAACAAAATGAAATCTATTGAGTTTGAAGTTCCAGACAATCTTGATAGGCAGTTAATCTTTAATATTTGCTATGGCAAAGCATGTGATATGTGGTTTGAGCATCAAATAGATGTTTATCAAGATTACTTTCAGAATTGGGTTTTCTACAAAAAAGATGATAAGTGGGAGAAATTTTAAATGACACCCGAACTAACCGACAAGCTACTTAAAAAATATCCTGAGCAGTTCAAAAACCTCAATGGTATTGAGTGTGATGATGGTTGGTATAAAATACTTGACAAGTTATTTTATATCGTAACCAACCGCCTTGACTATAAAAACAGACTAAATGAACCGTTGGATTTTGGCTGGACTCAGCTTAAAGAAAAATTCGGTTCTTTAAGAGCTTACTGCTATGGTTCCGATGATTATATCAAAGGAGCAATTGAAATGGCAGAAAGTGTGAGTTGCATGACTTGTGAAGTTACCGGTGAAAAAGGTAAACTTCGCAAGCAAAAGATTAATGAAGCTGGCGAAACAGTACCAGTTTGGGTAAAAACTCTTTGCGATAGTGAAGCAGAAAAACAAGGATATGTTTTGTGACTGTTTATTCTACAAATAAAGAAGTAAACATCAAGGTTTTCAAAAAGAACCTAGACAATCTCTACAAACAATATCGCAGATGCAACGAAAAGTTTATTAAAAACCAAAACGGCTTTATTAAAAAAGTGATAGATTACCATAAGCAAGGTAAAAATCATAGAGATTTGGCAACTGATCTTAAATTTCCCGAATCTCTTGTAGAGTTTATCGTTGAAAACTATTCTTGGGATTATGATATGATAGCAGGAATAGACAAAGTTAAGCCCAAAAATTTCACCAGTGATCAAAAGCTGGCAGCTTCTCTTAAAGAAGAATTTCTTAAAGCTGACAAGAAGTTTATATTTAATCCAAAAAAGCTACTAAACTCTTTTGAAGATGAGGATGAAGATGAAAATATGACTAACCTAACTATTGAAATAATTCTTCCTGATTTTGAAGATTTCACATGGGGTGACGGTTATATCGAAACTGATTGTCCGTTTGATTTTCCAAACATAGGAGGCATCAGCCTATCTGAAGATGGTTGGGCAATCAATGGTGGTGGTACATTTGGTAATGTTGGTATTAAATCTGACAAAGAAAAAACTGAAGTTCTTGAAATGTATCAATTAATGAGCAAATATTTATTATGAGCAAAAAAGATCTACACAATCATCTTTTGACAATCATTCAAAAGCTCCCATCAGACTATGAGCCTTGGGGAGATGTTAAAAGATGGGAAGATGAAAATCAAAGTTACCCAGATTGTTCAAGTGGCTGCAAACACTACTTGATTTTAGAGGGCGATTTAGGTTATGATTGGGGAGTTTGCAGCAATAAAAATTCACCCCGAGCTGGTCTTTTAACTTTTGAGCATCAAGCAGGATATGGCTGCTTTGAACAAGATGAAGACGAAGACGAAAAAATAGCTTAAAAAACTAAATACATGCAAATAGGAGGTTGTATGGATTTAATTGAAATAAAAAGGTTTGGAGTTTCTTTTAATGTTGTGGATACTCCCTTAAACGCAGTTTTCTGGAAAGATAATTATCTAAAGTGGTGGGAGCAATCAACTTTTGACTTTATAATTCCTCTCCTTGATAAAAACAAAACATTTATTGATATAGGATCTTGGATTGGACCAATATCATTGGCAGCTTCAAAGTTTTCTAAGCAATGCGTTTGTTTTGAACCAGATCCAATAGCCTACAAAGAATTTGCTGATAATATCAAAATCAACAACATCAATAATATCACACTGGAAAACATAGCAATTTCTATTCACCCAGAAATTTCTATTGGTGCAGATAAATTGGGAGAAAGTATCACTAGAGATTCATCATCAGAAAACGCCATAACTGTTAGCTGCATAACACCAGCAGATATATTCAGCAAACACAACATTGATCCTGTTGATGTTTCTGTTATTAAGATAGACATTGAAGGACATGAACAACAGATTCTCAAAGATCATTCGATATTGTGGGACTTAAACGTTCCTATGCACATATCTTTACATCCTGGTTGGAAAACAGACAAAGAACAATATTTCAAAGATATCGTTCCTTTTTTCAATCATAAAAATATCAACACAACAAACATCTCCAATAGAGGAGATTTCTTTGATATCTCAATCAAATGAAAACTAAAAATAAAAAACTTCTTGGTGCATTTGCAGACATCTCAGATAATTTTCGCAAATGGGTTTTAGACAATATTTGCTATCATTATAGTCATTCCGATGAAGAAGCTCTTTTTAGAACGCTTGCTAAAAACACCGAAAATGAAGAATATTTTTTGTATGTAGATGGCGATCTTTATTTTGGAGATAAAAATAAGATTGAGAAAGACCTTAATAAAAAAATGAACGAGTGGTCATTGCTTACACCACCTTATCGTACCACGAACAGCTTACACCTCCACTACAACTTTTTTATTTACAATCTCAAAAAAGACAAAGAAGTCTACACCAAAGCAGCCAAAAAAATCTTTCTCAAGTTAACAATTGTGGAATAATGAGTTTACTCGACAGCTTTGATAACAATAAAAAGCTTTGCAGAGAATGCAAAGAGTATTTTGATATTACCACGGCGTCGGGAAAGCTAGACGCAATGATTGGTCTTTGTGAAAAGTGCTTTAAGAAGGGTTATGTGTTAATGCAATCGGAAGATGGTAGTTGGTGGTGGGTTGGTTACGATTGAAATCGCAATCGACTGACCATCGAAATAAAAAGCAAATGAAAATAATTTTGCAAAAATAAAAACTATTTAATTAATCGAAAAAAAGTTGAGCGTGGTACGCTAGGACGGGACCCGGCTGAAGCCAGTCGTTTTTCAGACTTTAAAAAGCCATTTGATAAAAAATACGAACTAAATAAAAAAGCTAATTTGTCGAACAAGTATTTTTACTCACGCAGACTAACAGAAGCCTTGCCCGGAATTCGACCAGCCATATTAAGTGGTTTAAAGATGAGTGAATACACCAAAGCCAGAATTGTTGAAATTCTGCAAGATGATCGTCAAAGAATATACGATGAATATATTAAATTAAAGTCTAAATTGGATGAGGTTGACTCTTTAATTGCTTCTTTTTTGCCTGTTTGCGAAGAAGAAGATTAGTCAGAATCTTTTCCTATTAAGACGCTGATTATTCCACAAATTGTTGCAAAGCTTCCAACGGCTATTACAGCTGTGAAGCTTACTGCTAAAACTGTGGCGCAAATTTGCATTACATCAGACATATTGTCCTCCTTAAGATATAAAATATATACTATATTAAGTTGGTAATTTGCAACAAAAGGAGTTGTAATGCTAACTTATGGTCATTTATTCAAATACATTGCTGAGAATCTTGATAGCAAAAGCGGTCTTTATATAGGCAACTTTTATTTCACGGAAACCTTTTGCAAAGAAAATGGTATTGACAGCCAGAGAATAATTCTTATCCTCTACGACTTTGGCGGTCACAACGACGTTGAAATTATACATAATGTAGTGGGAAAAATCCGACCAGAAGTAGAATTGGATGCTGAGGTTGAAACACCTGTTGAATTTGCAATTAGAAATAGTCTTTATTGCAGATGGCATGAGGGAATGTGGGTACGTTGCAAAAAAGGCGACAAAGGTGCAAAAGTAGATTTAAACTTAGCTAATGTGAGAATGTTCGAAAAATAAAAGGAAAAAAATGCTTGATATTATTCTTGGATATGGTGGTTATGCATCACTCTTAATTGGATTTGCTCTATTGGGCGTCATAGCCTATATCAAAATGAACGAAGCATGAACAAAAAACTTCTTGATTCTTTTGTAGAGCCAGAAACTCTTATCAAAGATGCAGCTGAAAAAGACTGTATCAAGATCAGAAGTTTTCTTAAAAAAAGAATTCGTGTGTTGGACGGCTGTAGGCTTGACAGAAAAGAAATCAAATGTTTGAGAAACACGCTTAAATCTCTTGAAGTCATGATTAAAAATCCTTCAACTGTGACCATAAACAAATGGTATATGTTTGTCTCGGGCTGTGATTTGGATGTTCAGACGTTTAGAGGATTACTAAGAGAGTTTGCGGTTGAAACTACTGAGGCTCTTGTAAACCAAAAAATTATGGTTGAATGTAGAACTGGATCTTCTAATGAAGATGCTGACAACTCATTGATAGTTGAGTGTGCAAGGTAGTTTCTTCCCGGTACGCTGTTGTGGTGTAGGGATTCTGTATTTACAAGGAAAAGGAGAGACAAGTATGTCTATTGATAATCAGATGGGTGTTATTGTTGCTGGCGGCGGGATCAATGTTGATGCTTGGGATGCAATGATGAAGAATGAGCCTAAGGCTAAGGTTGGCAGCCCTATTACCGTTGAGAACGGTATTCAGATCGTTCCGATTGTTAAGGCTAACTGATGACTTCCATCGTTGTTAAAAACGGCATGAGATTGTGTAAAGACAATCTGCTTCGTAAGTTTGCAAACTTTGGGACATTTACAGAGTGTGTTAAGATTTACAAAAGCTATGTTTGGGCTGAGAAGGCTGCCAATAAGATTGGTGGTGAGATTGTGATTCTCGATGCAGACAGTTATATGGATGCCAGTGGCGATGTAATTAAGGCTTAAGCATTTCGCCCCGAAAGACAATCAAGGTTGAGTAGGGGCGAATTGGGGAAATAAAATGGAATTTTGGTTTAGGGATAACTTAGTATTCACATACATTAGGGGATATGACGTTATCGCCGGTAAAGATAACCAATTCAATATGTGCAGTTGGCTGGACAGTGACTATAAGTTGCTGAGTGAATTTTTTAATTTGGTGTACCTGGATAAAATTGGCGAACAAGTAGAATTAAAAGATTTTATACTTGACTGAGGCTCTTAAATGGAATGGCTAAGTTATTTTGGTTATCGCCGTCCTATTAACGGACAAAAGATTTTCTATTACGGCGAACATATTGGGGTTTGGCGTGGAACATATAGCTATGATCCAAACGATCCAGTTAGCCCTCACCGTATGATTTGCAGTGAAAAGAGCGAAGAAACCAATGAAGTTCTTGCTCAATATGGTTTATCTAATATGACTATGATTGTTGATCGTATGGACGCACCATTTTGGATGGCTGATGATGGTCAAGAAAAACCATCAAAGCCAAGTGAACCATATCCAAAGGATTATCCATCATGAAAATCGTTGAACAACAAATGATGGACGCTATTGTTAAAAAGCATAGCGTTCGCCTTGGAACCACCTATGTCGTTTATGAAGGTGGTGTTTCCAAGGTTTATTTTTACGGCACTCAAATTGCCGAAGTCACAGATAAAACTGTGAAGATTAGGAATTGTGGTCACACAACCTCTACCACAAAAAGCAGACTCAATGCTATTCTTTTGAGTCTTGTTGACGATAAGTGGATTTATCAAAAAAATAATGTTTGGTATCTCTCTGGCAATCCTGGCTATCGCTTTGACAGTGCTTTTCTCAAAGGAGTTGAAGGCGAATGGATTGAGTTTTCAAATGATTTTCTTTTAAAATCATTTGTCCAACAGGATTGATTTAATTTTGTTTCCGGCTATAATATCAGCATGAAAGCAATTTTAATTGATCCTCATGAAAATACCGTTGATATTGTTGAATACAACGGAGATCATCGACACCTAAACAATTTGGTAGACAGCGACAGATTTAAAAAAATAAAACTAGATAATAAAGATGTTCTCTATGTTAATTGTCGCCCGGTAATCAACAAATACACAAGATACTTCTCAATAGAGGGAAAAGAGTTTGCAGGATTAGGATTAATACTTGGCGATAAAGAATCTGATGTTGTTCATACTGTTGACTACTATAAAGAAGCAATAAGTATGCACAGCAAAATATTCCAAATGAAGTAAACAAGGAGGTTTATATGTATGTTCTTGTGACAACTGACGATCTGGATAAGGTTAATTATTACGGACCTTTCAACGATCCAGAAGAAGCGTTTGAGTGGGGGGTTGACAAATTTGATACTTCTTACACGCTTTCAACCCATTTCATTAATCCACCATTAAAGAAAGATTATTTCGTTTACAAACCGGAGCTTAACTAAAAATGAAATTTCAAGATCTTCAAAGGTTTTGTTTTGAGCGTGGATATACTGTTAAGCGTGTTGAAAAGCATTATGAGTGGAAGCGAAATATGGATTCCACAATCGGTGTTTCTGATACGTTAATTGAAACACAGAAAGAAATCCTCAAAGATATAGAGCATATTAAAAATTATGACATTTGCCAAGCTAATTAAGTTTTGCGATAAGAATGGATACGAAATAGAAAGAACGCCAGGGGGTGAATATTTCCATTCAAAATACGATTATAATTGGCGTAAAAAAGACGACGAAGATCTTAATTTCCATTGCTCAGACACAATACCGGAAGCATTTAGTGATATACTAATGGATATTGAAGAAAGAAAGAGAGAACAAATTGAAACCTGAAGTTGGAAAAAGAGTTCGTCTTTTGTCTAAGATGACAAATCCAGATTCAAAGCATACACCAGAAGAAGATTTGGCAGTTGGATCGGTTGGAACAATTACCAGAATTAACACTGAAAGTCGCCCTGAATTTCATGTTATTAAAGTTAGTTGGGATTGCGGCAGAGGTTTAAGCCTTCTTCCTTATATTGACAAGTTTGAAGTTTTTGATAAAGAAGAAGTTAAAAATGAAAACTAAAATTACACTAAAAATTATCTGAGTAGCGTCAACTATTCAATTAGTTCTGGTGGTGAGTTTCTTTGGGATTGTTATGGAGACAATGCCTTCAAAATTGACTACGACAAAAAAAGCGGTAGTAAATTTGTTTATTCTACCGGCGTAGTTTTTGATTCGGGTAAGCAAACTGTTTATGAAATGACTGTTTGGGATTATAAAAAAGAAAAAGAATATCGTTGGATTCATCCAAGGTATGCGAAGAAGTATGAAGCAGAATCAATTAAAAGAGGCATCAGACCAGAACAGTCAATTGATGACCGAAACTTCTATGCAGTCTCAGCACAAACACTGCTATCTAAAATAAAAGAATTGTCACGCAAATGACTGATTTCTTATTCCAAAAGAATATGCTGATACTGTATTGTTGAACGGAAAGATGACTTGAAAAAAATCCAAAGAACTTGTAGACTCTGCGGCAAGCTAGTTGAAATGCTTGTTGATCCAAAAGATTTATCTGATTGGAAAAGCGAAAAAAAATATATCCAAGATGCTATGCCATATCTTAGCGATAGCGAAAGAGAAATCCTGATTAGCAAAACATGCGGTGAATGTTTTGATAAAATGTTTCCGCAGGAAAATACAGAAGAATAAACACGGAGGTTTTTATGCGGCAGAAAATCAAGGATGTTATTGCAAAAGAGATTGGTTTGTCTCATGTTGATGACAATACAAGCATAAAGCTGCTTGGCGAAGATAGTCTCGGAAGAATCGAATTACTGTTTGCCGTAGAAACCGCTGTTGGCAAAACGCTAACAGAGAGTGACATTCTTCAAATCGATACTGTTAATGATCTTGTGAGAGTTTTTGAAAAGAAAGATTAAATGGAATTTCTCTTGCTTGTTGCTATTTCCTTCTCTTGTTTTGCCTTCAGTTTGATTCTATTCAACTTACTACCATATCATGTCTAAGAAAAAAGCCAAAAAGAAAATCGCTAAAACGGCTAAGACAGTCACAACATCCTACAAAAGCTTTGATGATTGGTGGAACAAAGTTGGTTCAAAAGAAGTTGATAAGATTGAAAAATCTTGGCTTAAAACCAATAAGCCAAATGATGAAGAAGATGAAAGCGGTGGCGATCATTGGTGTGTAAATGAAATGATGCACAACGGTGATGCCCACGAAATGACTTATGAAAAAGCAGAACATGCTTTTGAAGAAGGCTTGAAGGGCAAAAAATGGACTTTCAAGCAGGAAGATAGTTTATATTGCGATCTTGATGAAGTTACAGTAAAGGCTTACGAGGCTGGCAAGACTTTAAAAGTGAATAAATGAAAAGCGTTTTATTTTTAATTGTTTTGTTTGTTGGTTGTTCTAAGCATCACATTCAAACAAAAACATATGCCGTTGTCTCTAGTTTCAATGAAACTGTATTTGAGACAGATGAAAAAGCAAAAGCATATGAAACTGCTTATAATCTTACAATGATCGGAAGAGTGTTTGCTTCAAAGCCTTTTTACTTGGTTGTAGAGAAATAAAATCTGTTTTCAAGGATGAAACAAAATGCCAAGATTTTGGAAGCAAGAAGAATTACAAATTCTCATAGACGCTGAGAATAAGAAACGTGTAAAAGTTCAAAACAGATCAAAAAAAAGTGTTCGTCGCAAACTAATTCAATTGGGATTAGCTGAGCCCAAATATAAAGTTAAAGCTCACAGTAAAAGACGATGGACTCAAGAAGAACTAAATGTTCTCTACAAATCTAAAGATAAAATAAATATAAAAATTGCTGGTAGAACACGACACTCTATACTGGCTAAATTGGGTTATCTCAAGCTTATTAAAAAACAAAAGCCAAGAAAGCCTTGGCTTAAAAAAGAAGATAAGCTTTTACATAAGCTTGTTAAAAAAGGAAAATCTGCAAAAGATATTTTCCTTTTAAATGTTCTTCCATATTCAAAGAACAGCATCCAGAAAAAGATATGTTTTTTGGGTTTAGCCAAAAAGCCTTGGCTTAAAAAAGAAGACAAGCTTTTATCTAAGCTTGTTAAAGAAGGAAAATCTGCAAAAGAGATCTTTCTTCTAAATGTTCTTCCATACTCAAAGAACAGTATCTATGATAAGATACGAAAGCAAGCTCCCGCTCAATACTTTTCTAAAGAAACAAATTATCTTTTTAAGAAATTCCTACAGGAAAACTGGGAAGGTAAAACACCAGAAGATTTATCTAATCTTTGGAACGAAAAGAATAGCATCAAAGTTTGTAAAAGAAAAGTAATATATCACCTTACTCGCTTGAAGATAAAGATTCCTTATGGAGAAGTAGCAAAGATAAATAATCTTAGGAAGAAAGAACAAAAGATCAAAGATTTGCTTCTTTCTCCAAAATATTTAACTGAATCATTACGAATCGCAAGAGCCGATATGATGAGAAAGAGAATATTGCAAAATAGAGATTTGTGGACTGGCTTGCCGCTAACAAACAATGAGTTGGTAGAGATTGACTAATTATATATTACGGTTGCTGTAATATATAATTTTTATGGAAGAAGACATAATATACAGTAATATTCAAACAAAGAACTCCTGTCCACCGCCAGAATTACCAGAATTTACTGTTAGTTGCTCTGGAGTTTCGGGCGAATATTGTTGTCCAAATGGATGGTCTTGCGATCCTGATGACAGTATTTGCAGTTATGGTGGGTGCTGTCCGCCTTAATTTACTTTTGTGATGATCTCCACTTCTCCTTCTTGACAGATAGTTTCTTCCCGGTACGCTATACAAACGGGCAGAAAGTGTAGAAGTATATTTTATATCCGAGATAAGCGGAATGATTAAGATTATTAAAGAAGTTGCCCCGCTGGATAAGCCTTGCTATTTTGCCGTTAGCATGGGCGTTGATAGCGTTTCAGCGTATCTGTGGATGGTGAACAAGGGATATAAAGTAACCCCAATTCATTTCAATCACGGTCTAAGGGTTCAAAATGATTTGATGGAGGCAAAGTTTGTTGAGCTTTGTGAAGCTACCAACAAAAAGCCCATCATTGGCAAAGGCAATAATCTCGCAACAGAAGCAGAGTGCCGACAAGCTCGTTTAAATTTCTATAAAGAAGTTGTTGAATATGATGGTATGATTTTGACCGCTCATCATCTTAACGATTGTGTTGAAAGCTATCTTCTTAATTGTTTTAGAGGAAAGCCAACTCATAACTTCTTTGAGCTTGTGAGCGAATTTCCTGATTATAAGATTACTCATCCTTTTTTGATTTCACGCAAAAAGGACTTCTCTCAGTACGTTGAGCGAAACAACTACTCCAGGTTTATTGTAGAAGATGAAACAAATAATGTTGTGAAGGGCAGCCGCCGAAACTGGATTAGAAACACTATCGTTCCAGAAATGAATAGTCAGAAGTTGAGTCTTGAAAAGTATTGTCTTGAAACAATCGAAAAAATGATTGAAAACTTTGTTGGAGTATGAAGAATGAATATTACTAAAGTTGCTGCTTTAAAAACTGGTGATAAGGTGGTTGTTGGTAATGAAGTTTTTGTTGTAACAGGATCACACCAAACAGGACTTCATGACTTGCAAGTTTACATGAAAAGTGATTTGCATGAGTATGAAATTAAACTTCCTTTATTTGCTGGCGATAAAGTCCAGAGGTGTTGAATGAAAAACAAAAGTAAGACTTTGCTTGAAAGTTTCGATGATGAAATCGAAAAAGGCTATACACAATATCATTTCACAGTAACTGGTGGTTTTCATGTTAAAAATACTTGGAAACCGGCGTTTGATTTTAACAATGAAATTTATGGTTTTGAAAAACCAGATGGCACTATCATTGATCTTGCTGTTTGTCTCCTCATGCAGAATAACAAAGGCGAAAGAGTGATTTTTAGCGACAAACAATTACAAAAAATTGGTTTTGAAAGTTTAGAATACGATACGGCAAATTTTGCAGAAACACACGAAGTAGAAACACACGAATGAACATCGAAGAATATAAAGCAAAAGTAACGTGGTATTTGGCTGAAGAATATATGATCGCTGATCTTGAAGATATGAGCAGAGGAAGCGATGAATTTAGTGATGAGGTTGACAATCTTATTGAGAGTGCTTACAAAAAAAAGAAAAGTATTATGGTGGCAGCAAGAAGGCTGAAAGCCATTGTTGATGTGTTCACTAAGAAGTAACTAACAAGGAGACTGAGCGATGAAGTATCGTTTCATTCATACGCCAGATGAAGAATATTTAGAAAGAGCAAAAAAAATGGCTCTGCTAACTACACAAAAAAAATTTACGGTAGCAAAAATTTCCAAGATTTATAATCTCCCGCAAGATGTAGTTGTAGAATATTTAAAAACTATACAGAAAGAAGGTTTTGATGTTGCTTGGAACGGACTGAAAACTATTCCGCTTTCAAAAACAGAAATTGCCAAAGAGGTTGCTGCTCTTTTTGGAATCAAAGTTGATTGGTCCAAGCAAAAGAAAAAAAATATTCATTCTGTAATAAGAAAACAAATGGCTGAGTTAACCCAACAAGGATTAGACCTAAAGGAAATTGCTAAAAAATTTGGTATTACAAGACAGGCTGTTAGCCAAAAACTTAGAAAAGCAGCCAAAGAAGGTCATACTGTAGTTTTATCTCGACTGAGAAACTGTGATTCTTTACCAAATATAGTTTGCAGGGAAAAACCGGAAAAGCCAAAAAAAGTTTGTGTTTTCTGTGGTGAAGAGTTTTTTAAAAGTGCGAAGTCTAGAAGCAAAACTTGTAGTAAAGAATGTTTTGCAAAACATTGCAGCAAAGTTCGTTGTGAGCTAACCGGAGGAAACTGGAGTAGACATAACTTTTTCACACTAAAGTGTGTTAATTGTAAAGAAGATTTTCAAAGAAGTAAATCTCTTGAAAGCATAGTCGCCAAAACAAGAAAAATAGAAGGAAATAAGTTTTGTTCAAGGAAATGTTTTCAAGAACATCGAAAAAAAAATCTGTAAAAAATTGTGCTTTTTGCGGCAAAGAGTTTTATAAAATAGGAAGAAAAAATTGTAGCAAAGAATGTTACATTGCTCTAAAAACAAAAAGCAAAATATGAAATATTGCGTTTAAACAAACTTTGACAAGGAGACTATACTATGGAAAAAAAGTTATGCGAACTCGGTGAAAAAATTGCTAAACTCATGGAAGAATACAAAATGAGAGTTTACGATTTAGAACTCATCAACGAACTGATTGAAAAAACTGTTGAACGTGATGAAAAAGAGTGTTCTTATTAAAGAATCTAGGGAATAAATTATCAATATAATCCCACTACAAGACTGTAAAAACAGATATCTTTACAGAATTAACTCCAGAAATTTTAATCTTGGTGTTTTTGACGCTAAGAACAGAGGTTTTATTGGAATAAGGACAAAAATTGGAGATACGTTTTTAGACATAGAAAATCATAGTCTTACCGTCTTACCACTATTGCCTTTAGGCTAAAATCAAAAAAAATGGTTGTGTCAAAGTGTTACGGGAAGTAGAAAAAATACCAGACAACATTGAACTAAAAATAGGACACAGGTCTGAAACCGAACTTAATGTTTGGGGAGATCATTTATGGGTGGAAAATAAAGATCTTTTTAACTATCTGGAGAATAAACTAAATGATTTTATCGAAAGACTATCATAGCAAGTTTCCTCCCGGTACGCTCTGCTGTTGTCGGAGAGGGACACTCGCTTTCGGTGGCAAAATTATTAATGAAGAACTGAAAAGAAAATACGTTAGAAGAATTAAAATTTAACAAGGATCGTATAAACTATGAACGCTGAAAATTTACTAAAATATCTCAAAAATTTATCTCTAGACGATATTATTGAATCTGGAGAAGATGTTGACGGCCACGATGTTTTTGTTATAAAGATCAACGACGGTTTTTCTACCCTAATTATTAATAATCAAGAAGGATACGAATAATGGGATGCCAATTTAATTTTGTGATCGTTCCCGCTAAAATTCAAAAAAATAAAGACCTTCAAGAATATTATGAAAATTATAAAAATAAATTGCTTGAAGAACATGGCGAAGAATTTGAAGGATACTCCGGCGATATGTGCGTTGATGATGATAATTTAATTATTAAAAAAGAACTTAAAACTAAAGTAAGTAAACAAAATCTCACCCAAAAAGACTTTGATCTTGTTTATGAAGATTTACTAAAGTTGTGCGAAGGCCATTGCGAAAAATGGGGGCCAAGCATAGCAGTCAGAATTAATGACCAATGGGCAATTTGCGGAGCATATAGCGACTGAAGAATTAATAATTAACTATACTCGTAGAGGATAACGAGAAATATGAATGTAGGCAAATTCATCAAAAATCATCGCAATAAACTTAATATGACCCAAAAAAAGTTGGCAAAAACTCTAGGCGTACATCATATTACAGTTTGTAGATGGGAAACTAATTTTATAAAGCCAAGCGATCAACACTGGATTGTGCTGCAAAACCTTTTAGGAACCAGAAAAGACAATCTTTTAATTCCAGCAGGATCAGGCAGAAGTTTAACTATTAAGAAAATAGAGCCTTTAAAAAGATTGAATAAAAAAAATGAATGCGAAGATAGAAATAAAGAAATGGCGCAAAATTACAAAAAAGGCATTTCTTTAGAAAATTTGGCAAAGTTTTATAATATTCAAGAAATTACAGCAAGAAGCATTTTATTGTCTCAAAAAATAAAACTTCCTAGAAAAGATATTAAAAAAGATAGAATTTGTGCCATATGTCAAAAAATATTTCATGGAAGAAATAATAAAACTTGTAGCAAAAGTTGCCTCAAAAAACTATACGAGCAAAACAAACAAACCAACTATACACACTAGAAAAGGAACTATAAAATGGGTTGGCATATCGTTGCAAATGAGTCTGGTGAATCTATCGAAAGCAAGAAGGTTTATTATCCTGTTAAGGACGAAGCTGGCGAGACTAAGTATCGCCGCAGCGGTAAGCTGAATTTCGAGTGCCATTTTAAGCATGATGCTGTTGGTATGGATCAGGCTTGGAAGATTACTTATGCTCTGCGTAAGCGTAAGGATGAAGAAGGAAATCAGAAGTATACCCACAACTTCAACATCCATGCACCGGATCGTAGGGTTCCCCGTAGGGCTCATAAGCTGGACGATGTTATGGTTGTTGTGAAGAACGCTATTTTCAATGGCAAAAACACAACTGGCAGTCTTGACTTCAATAGTTTCAAGCGGAAGATGACCGAAATTGTCAACAAGGATTTTGCTGACACGGTTGCAAATGAGTTTGTTGCCAAGATTAAGGAAGCGGTTGCAGGATGAACGATTATAACGAAGAATGGTTAGCATCATCTAAACGGTGTGCTGAATACATCTACAACAGTGAAGATAATTTAGAATCATACCGTAATTGGGTTATTGACGGGCAAAATCCAAGAGAACATATTTTCTATGATGCTGCCCGTGTGTTAAACAAAGACAATGAATTAGATGTTGATATACAGGAATATGAAGAAGATGATGAAACTAAACACTAAAATCTCTGCAAAACTTGTTGATGTTAGGGGCGATGTTTGCGAATACGCTGATATGATTGGTTGTTCTGGCACTTTGTATTTGAGTGCTGATAATGAAAACAATTGGTTTAATCCTGGTGGAAATGAAACACTTGGATTTAGTCGCAAGCGAACAATCCAAAAGGATAATTTGATTCGGGTATCAACCCGTGCTGGCAATACTTTTGTATTTAAAGTAAATGAAAACTGAACTCTGTGAGCTTTTTGAAAAATACTATTCTGATAAGTGTCCCCAATTAGGACTACATTCCTATTCGCCCTTTTATTATGAATATCTGAGTGAGTATAAAGAAAAATTCTTAGATATTGTTGAAATAGGTGTTGGCAATAAGGAGTTGATGGGCAGGTATCTTGGAGAAAATTATCAAATGGGAGCAAGTTTAAAAGCCTGGAGAGACTTTTTTGTAAATGCAAACGTCTATGGTTTGGATATTCGCAAAGATGTTCTTTTTAAGGAAGATAGACTAGCTTGCTTTTACCTATATCTTGAGGCGAGAACGCCCCTACTTTCGTAGAAAGTTTGCCTATTGCAGATCGTGAGCGATAGCGAACGAGCAAAATAGGCAAACCTCTTTAGGGTAGTGG